>OGRC01000865.1_pt1 | contig 22544 bp, 18 predicted proteins | sample 1553431 | NCBI WGS metagenome assembly OGRC01 (sample SAMEA2580064, study PRJEB22360) | human gut metagenome | biome: human gut; feature: human-associated habitat; material: faeces | place: Denmark | collected 2008/2010
ACATATTATACATTATTTGTACCGCTTACTTTAAATGTTTAATTTATTACATAATTTTACAATTTATAAAAAAGTGTCGCGATAACCGCAACATTTTTTTATTTTTGACAGATGCCACAAGGACTGTATCCTTGTTGTTGTAATTTTTTTGAAGTTGAAGTAACTACTTCTTTATTTTGTTCGCTCATTTTTGAAACACTTGAACAATTTGGATCATGATATTTTTTATTTTTTATATTAATAACATACTTTTTACTTTTATTACTTGACTTATTATGATAATCAAATGGATCCTCTGTTTCTTTGATGCCATAAGTTGGTTCTCCTTCTTTGGCTTTTCTTGAAGTTCCATCTTGATAATCAATAGTAACGCCTGGTTGTACATTATAAACATAAACACAAAAACGAATCGTTTCATCTTCGACAGAAGCTGCTTGTAAAATCAAGCCTCTTGCTACTAATTCATTATCTTTATATACAGGAATGGCTTCATATAAAACATAATGATTCGTATTTTTAATATAATCTCTAACCTCTTCTTCAAAAGGCAACATACCTGTAACATTAAAATAACGTGTTCCCGTCATTAAATTTCTTTCTTCAGCATTTAAACCACTTAAAGCAAAACCAATTTGATGACAACGATTATATAAATATTTTGTAGAAATCAAATCATCATATCTTTGTGTTTTCCATCCTGACGGTTTAACCATTCCAATAGATTCCCTTTTATTTGTTGGAAGTGTTTCAGGACCTAAACAAGCTTGATCTTTTTGAGTACGTCCATATTCATCTAAATCATTTAATTGGATATATGTTTTTGTAGTATATTCATTTTCTTTAAAAGTAGGAATATTGTTATTGATTTCAATATATGGTTGTCCACTATATTCTTCTATTTGATTTAAAATATCTTGAACATTATTTTCATCAAAAGAAACCTGATCTGTTTCTATTTGTAATTGGTTTTCTATATTTGTAATTTGATAATGTAAGGTTTCTCTAGAGTCTACATAAAACGATTTTTGAGTTTCTTCACCATCTTGTACAACTTTTAACTCATGATTTCCTTTAGTTAACTTTAACTCATAAGTTCCTGCACCTTGACTTTTTAAAGTATCAATTTGATCTTGATCAACATAAACATCTACATCCTGACTACTTGTTTGTTCTAAAGAAAGTGTTACACTTTGCTTAGAAGATGCTTTTTCTACTTGTTGATTACATCCTGTTAAAGTAAATGTCATCAATAATGAAAGTAATAATAAATAGAGTTTTTTCATCATAGTTCCTCCTTGGAGTACAAGTATATCATAAATTTATATTTTTTCTTTTCTATTTTTTTTAAATAGAAACCTATTTCAAGGTTTTATTGGATAAAATATAAAAAATAGAAAACACGATCAAATACAAAAAGTATCATTGCAATCTACTTTTAATCATTGCTAAATAAAGATTAACGTATTAAAATAGTAATAAAAATATTATCTTACTTAATCAGATAATTAGGAGAAAAGAAATGATAGATACTAAAAAAATTAGAAATAAACATGGTTTTACGCTTGTTGAAATAATAGTTGTTCTTGTCATTCTTGCAATTTTAGCTGCTGTGGCTATTCCATCCGTTTTAGGATATGTAGATGAAGCAAAAAAAGCAGGTATTATACAAGAAGCACATGGGATTTATGAAGCAGCGCAAATTGCTGCTACAAAATGCTATGCAACAGATGAAGATGAATTTAAAAAACAATCAATTTTTAAATATAACTACACATTACCCGCAGATTTTCCTTATAAAAAGACAACAACAAATTCAGTTGGAAGAGTGTCTGATTCTTTAATGAGTCATGGACAAAAAGAGCCTGACAAGTATCTTAGTGATAGCTATTCTGGCGCATCATATATTGATAAAGAAATTGTAAAAAATGTATTACATTTTTTACAAAGTGAAAATAAAAACTCAGCTATTTATAAATACAAAGTACTAACTGACTGCCTCAACGGTCAATCCCTTAACGATTATAATCCTAGTAAAACCAATGGATTTGCTATTAATATATTCTATAACCAACAAGGTAAGATAGAAGCTATAAATTTTGCGAGAGATAATTATATGGTTACTATTTATAATGGAAAATTAAATTGTGTTAAAGGTGGTAAATCAATAAAATCAATAGAAAAGAAATAGTATAAAAAATAATTTTTATGTAAAAAAGGGGATGTTACGAAATAATTTAAAATCATAACATCCTTTTTTGTTATAATTTCTAACTAGAAATAGGATATTGATATTTTACCAATGATATTTATTTCCTACTAATTAATTTCTCAACGATAACGTTTGAGGAATTATTGTAATTAGATACAATTGCTTCTTATAGTAGAATAATTTTATTATATAGATATTTAAAATTCCTATTTTTATTTTACAAAAGAAAAGACTGTATGAAATTAATTATTTAATTTCGTAACAGCTCCTTTTTAAAATGAATTATTCTTAAATTATAATCATTTAACACTAACAAATAATAATGTTATAAAGACATTTGAACATTGGAAAGAAGAGATACCCAACTTTTTTACATGGATAAATGAAGGACGTATATCCAATGGACCATGTAAAGGTAAAAATAATTATTAAAAAAATTTTATCCAATGCCAATGGCATATCCTATTTTCAACGTGCAAGAAAAAGAATCTTATATTCTCAAAATAAATTGGATTGTCAACATTTATACTTAATGAGTCATCAAAGCATCCTAATCTTACGCTCAAAGCCTCTTCAACTTCCTCCATCTCATACTCGTCTAACCGACCTAAACATCTAATTAATCTTGATTTATCAATCGTTCTTATTTGCTTGCACATTATTATAGAATCATGTTCAAGATCCTCTCGGCTGTTAATAAAGACATGTGTTGGTAAATTTTCTTTTTTCCCTACGTGAGATGTCAGTGATGCAACTATAGTAGTGCTACTAAAATAATTTCCTGCATCATTTTGTAAAATAACTACAGGTCTTATCCCACCTTGTTCAGAACCTTGATACGGATTTAAGTCGGCTACATATATTTCACCTCTACTGATTTTTTTATCATTGCATACTCCTTTCATATAATTACAATACTATTTAGTGTTCAACTCGTATAAATATGTTAAAAAAATCTCCTTAAATATAAGGAGATTCAATAAAGCATTTTTAAGTTCTGATCTTTGAATTAATCATTAATGTTATAACTATTTTTAATAACAATTATAAACAAATAAAAAAGATCATTTAAGGGGAATGATCTTTTTTATTTTTATAGGGAATTCGTGTAATAAAAAAATTAATATCTTGGGAAACTATTACTTAAAATGTAAATATATGAGATATAAATATATATGGGTTATCTCATTCTTTTACATGTTAATTTTTATTACAATTATCATTATAATGAAATATAACGAATTGAGTAGAGACAAGCATCCTAAATAAATCATTAGTATTTGTGCAATGTGCACAAATGATGTGAAGTGTTAAGAGCTTGTTTTTATTAATAAAATAATTTAAAAAAGACTGTCAACTTCATATTTGTCAACAGTCTTAAATCTCCTTAAAATAATGAGATTTATAAAACATTTTTAAGTTACGATATTTAAATTAATCATTAATATCATAACCATTTTTAATTAGAACTTCTTTAATTTTTTCCAGTGCTATTTTAATAGAATAGTAAACCGCAGGTATACTACAGTTTTCTTCAATAGCAATTGATTCTAGAGTCTTACATTGAACATATTTTTTTAAAATACGTTCTTTTTTCTTTGACTGGTAAATCTTTAATTGTTAACTCAATAAAACTTATTAATTCTTGATGTATCAATTCTTTCAACAAAGCATTCTTGATTATAATATTTAGGATACATTTCTCTCAGGTTTACCCTAACTTTAGTTGACATATTATCCCTCCCTTCTTCATAAACTGAGAGAAACAACTGTCGAACTTTAAGTTTTATAAAAAAAAGCTCTAATGATTTTGGGGTCTCATTAGAGCATACTTAAGTTATTCAATTTTTAAAAGATTTATGTGTGAGTTTTTATCTTCTTTTTTTAATTTGTTTGTACTGAATTTTCTTCTTCTAATTTTTGTTTTTCTAATAATTTAAAGAATGGATAGTAAAAAACCGTGTCTAAAATAATTAAACCAATAACCATGATTGCTGCTTTGAAATCCATACATCCAAGTGCAGCTCCAAGTGGTGCTGGTGTTGTCCATGGTGTTTCAATAATTCCTTTTCCTACAATATGGAAGGCCATTAATCCATAAGCAATAATTGAATTGATTACTGGTACAAAGATAAATGGAATCATCATTAATGGATTTAAAACCATTGGTAAACCAAAGATAATTGGTTCATTGATATTAAAGATTGCAGGTCCAATTGATAATTTTCCTAATGTCTTTAATTCTGCTGATTTAGATCTCAACAATAAGATACAAAGTCCCATTGTTGCTCCTCCACCACCAAGTGTAATAACATATGACCAGAATGGTTGAGTAAAGAAATGTACGATTGGTTGTCCAGCAGAGAATGCTGAAATATTAGCAATTAAATACATTTGCATAAATGGTAAACGGATTGGTTGAGTAATACTTGCTCCATGTAATCCAAAGAACCAGAATACTTGAGCAATCATGGTAATTAAACAAATACCAACTAATGAATCAAGTCCTGAAATTGCAGGTGCTAAAACTGTCATGATCATATTTGGTAAAAGTTGTCCGCTAAAGTTTTGTACAACTAAAGAAATACCATAGAAAATGATTACACAAATAAATAATGGTAAGATTGCATCAAAAGATGAACTGATTGCTGGTGGAACACCTTCAGGCATTTTAATACGAATGTCTTTTTTAAACATAAAATGCATAATTTCCACACAACCTATAGCAACCAAGATTGCTGTAAAGATACCTTTGGCATCCAAATAGGTCGTTGGTATGTAATTACCAGCTAAAGCTAATAAATCTGTTGCACTTTTTCCATCAACAATAAGATTTGATGCTACTGCTGAAGTTGTTGGTGCAGATACAATTAAAAATACTGCTGTTGATACGATTGCTGAATTTAATTTTGGCATTTCGTATTCATCTGCTAAATGATAAGCAATTGCAAATGCAATAAATAATCCCATTAATGCCATTGTCATATTATAAGGCAATTGCAACATTGCTTTGTTGGCTTGCGCCCAATTATACCAACCATTTAACATGTCAGTAATAAATCCCCAATTTGGAAGTGTTTCTGGTTTAAAAGGTGGTGTTGAAATAATTAAACATACCCCTCCTAAAATAGATAACGGAATTGCTACTACCATTCCATCACGAATAGCAGCCAAATGTCTTTGATTCCCTAATTTGTTAGCAATTGGTACAAGTGTACGGTTTGCAAGTTCATTAAATTTTTCCATGAAATTCATGAAAGTTCCCTCCCTTCTTGCTATAGTGAAATTATATAGCTGTAGCACATTCAAATTCTTTTGATTTCCACAATAAAAAACATCTTTCCAATTACTTGAAATCTTTTCCAAATCATGAAAATAAATTGCTTTATTTTTTTTATTTGCAGTCATTTTTTTATATTGACACTTCCTTTTTATTTTTTATAATGAAATTGTGTGTGAGTTATATCTTCTTATAAAACAGGAGGATATATTATGAAGTTAATCATTGAAGAAAATGAACAAAAAATGAGCGAAAGTGCAATGCACATTTTACTTGGAGCAATGATGCAAGATAAAAGAGTCAACATCTCTTTAACTGCTGGACGCTCTCCTATCAATCTTTATAAGATGATGGTTCCTTATGTTAAAGACCAAGAAAAATTCAAAGACATTCAATACTATCTTTTTGATGAAGCACCTTATCAAGATAAACCACATGGCCCAAACTGGGAAGAAATGCAAGAACTATTCTTTAAAGATGCAAATATTCCTGATGAAAGAATCCATACAACAACAATGGAAAATTGGGAAACTTATGATCAAGAAATCAGAGATGCTGGTGGTATTGATGTTATGTTGATTGGACTAGGTTGGGATGGACATTTCTGCAGCAACTGTCCAAGATGTACACCTATGGATAGTTATACTTATCCAATGGATCGTAAAACAAAAAATGCAGCTAATCCAACATATCCAGCAAGAGATCATCTACCAATCACTTTATCAATGGGTCCAAAAAGTCTAATGAGAGTGAAACATCTTGTAATGATTGTTACTGGTAAAGAAAAAGCTCAAATTTTAAAACAAGTGTTAGATTCACCAATTTCAGATGAACTACCAGCAACTATTTTAAAATTACATCCTAACTTCACTGTTATCTGTGATAAAGATGCTGCATCTTTATTAAATATGGATGATTATAAAAGATTATAAAATCTTTATAGAAAGCTTCGGCTTTCTTTTTTTATTTCCAATATTTGGAAATAATTTCTACCTTTTGGAAAAGCAAAAGTAAATAAAGCATTCATTTGTTATAATTTTTCTATCCTGGAGGACTACTTATGAGAAAAAATAAAACAAAAAATAACAAAAGCAATAAAAACAGAAATAATATGGATATTATCGAAACACGTGTTAGAAGATTTGTAGCTATGATCATCGATTGGTATCTTACTAACATGCTGGCTGCTATCCCTATTACCTTCTATTTAAGAGGAAATGACTACTTAAAACCTTATATGTTTGATTTAACACACTATGATTTTTCTATAGGTCTTGCTTTAGGTCTTTATGGTGTTTTGATTGGTATTATTTACTATGTATTTATTCCAACATATCTTTTTAAAGGACAAACACTTGGTAAAAAAATATGTAAGATCAAAATCATTAAAGAAAATAATGAATCAATCAATTTAAAAGATATGATGTTAAGAGAACTTCTTGGAGCATCCTTACTTGAAGGTGGAATGATTATCATCCCAACCTATATAAGAAAGCTACTTCCATTATTTAAACTTACAATGATTGTTGATCCTTTAAAATATATTGCCTATGCTTTAACTATTAGTTCAATTATCTATGCTTATTTTCAAACAAATACACAATCTTTTCATGATAAAGTAGCTAAAACTATTGTTGTTAAACAATAATTAACTATGGTATAATTATTTAAAATATACATAAAGGAGATTCTCCATGTTTAACCTAATAATTATACTTTTATCAACACTTAATGATGAACCAAAAGGTTCAAATAACTATAAAATAGCTAAATATATGATAGAAAATATGCGCGATTTAGAAGAATATTCTCTCACAGATCTAGCTCAGGCTTGCTATGTGTCAAATTCTAGTATTTCGCGCTTTTGTCGTGATATTGGACTTAAAGATTTCAATGCATTGAAAAATCAAATCGCAAAGTTTTCTGTTGAGTCTGCTCGCTTAAAAAGAAAGTTTGACTATGAAAAATATGAATCCTCATCAATGTTTCAATCATATGTAAAAAATGTTATTTCCAATTTAAATTGCTTCTTAGAAAATGATATTGAAAAACAAATCAATACACTTGTTCAAGAAATCAGTTCTTATCAGAAAATAGCCGCTTTTGGCTATATGCAATCTGAAAGTGTTGCCTGCAATTTACAGTTCGATCTGCAAACAAGTGGTAAACTTATCTTTTCTTGTTTTAATATCAAAGATCAGGCAGACTATATTACTGACGCTGATGAAAATAATCTTATTATTATTTTTTCAGAATCAGGAACCTATTTTGATCGTATTTTTCCAAGAGCCAAGCCATTCAAAAGTAACAAAAAGAAACCAAAGATATGCATGATTACTTCTGATCAGTCAATAGAATATCCATTTATCGATTTCTACATCCGTTATAACAGTAAAGGTGGCTATGCAAGTCATCCCTATCCATTACAGCTTATTTCTGATCTAATCTGTATCAAATATTCTGAAACTTTATAAATAATAAACAGGTTTACCATCGCAAACCTGTTTATTTTTATATAATAGGGTCTAAAATTTGTTCGAGTTTGAAATTTTCATTTGAATAATCAACAATCATTGCTGAAGCATTATTAGGAAATTTAAAAGATTGTTGAGGTAATAATGATTTGATAAATCCATATAACGAACAGCCGTGCCCTACAATTAAAACGGTATCCTTTTCATTACAAACCTCTATGATTTCTTGAACGGCTTTATGATGTTTTAAAATAACATCATGAATATCTTCTCCTTCATATGGTCTGTAATCCATATCCAAATCTTCTAACCAGTCAGGTGATTCAATATTGAGTTTTCTTACAAGTTCTGTGGATATTCCTTCAAGTATTCCAAAATTAACTTCTTTGAAGCGCTCTTCATAAATTGGCTCAATTCCCTTTTTACTTAGAATAATATTTGCCGTTTGTACTGCCCTACCCAATGGAGATGTGTATGCCTTATCTATTTGGTATTGTTCTAGCTGCTTTGAAATACTTTCAACTTGTCTGATTCCCACTTTTGATAAAGGCGAATCACACCAACCCTGTGTCAGATTGATTTCATTAAAATGTGTCTTTCCGTGTCTTACAAATATAAATCTCATTATAACTTACCTTTAAAACTAAAACGTAAATGATGTTTTTCTTTATCCAATAAGAATTCATCATGTGTCTTAGCACCCCATGTATCATCACCAGCAACACCCATTTGTTTTTCATTGATACATAAAACCGTTTGATAAACATTTGGAAGTTCATCTTTGTGACGCGCATTTTCTAATTCATAAGGTGTATAGTGTAAAGCTGAAAATTCAAAATCTTCACCTTTGATTTTTAATTTTGTATTTTCACCTGCAACTGATAATTCTCTTACATGCGTTCTGTTACCACATTCTTGTGGATATAAATAAGGTGTTAAATTGTCTGTTACTTGATAAGTATATTTTCCAAGAAGTGCCCCTTTGTTTCGATCAATATAGTTTTCTTCTGGACCAAATCCATAATAATTTACTTCTTCCATATCTTTATATAATTGGAAGATAAGTCCAAATACAGGCATTTCAATTTCAGAAACAACCGGTTGATAAGACATATCGACAATGATTTTACCATCACCATAGACTTCATAAACTAAATGAACTTTTTCATCTTGTAAATTTGGCAAATCATAAGCATATTCAATCTTGCAAGAACAGTCTCCTTTTGAAACACCAACAAACTCACATTTTGCATATAGACTGGCAGTTAACCATTTACCATAGCGATAACCATATTTGTTTTCAACATCATTATTTGTAGCTGCTCTAAAGAAATTTGGTCTGACAGGTACTCTAATATATTCTTGTTGATGATATCTATAAGAAACCAAACCTTTTTGTTTTGAGAAAATCACATTGAAATCTTTTCCTACAACGCCTACATTCAAGTAGTCTTCAACGATATCTACGTGTTTTGTTGTATGAATGTTATGTGTTTTATTTTTTACTTCATAGATATATTGTTGTTGAGCGTATATTTCATGATTCTTTTTCAAATAGACTGTTACTGCACATTCTTGGTCTTGATCATTTATTTTAAATGGATTTTCAACAACAACTGATGATAATGGTTTACAATCTACTGTCATTGTTTTACTTTGAACAACATTACCATTGCATAACATATCCATTTGTAATTGATATTCATTTAAATCAGTAAATAAATAATTATTGCTGATATGAATAACATCTTCATCTATTCTAAAATCTACATATTGATAACAGTATTTGACTTCTTGCATCTTTGGTGTATTTGTACGATTCGCAAAAACAATGCCATTTCCACAGAAATCATAGTCGCTTGGTCTTTCACCAAAATCCCCACCATAACATAATTTTCCATCATGATACAATGCTTGATCGATGTAATCCCAAATGAATCCACCTTGATACAAGGAACATTTCTTTTCTAAATCAATATATTTGAATAATGCTCCATTACTGTTTCCCATAGAATGGGCGTATTCACATAAAATAAATGGTTTATCTTGATGTTCCTTTAAGTATTTTTCAACATCAACTGCAAAAGTATACATTTGACTTTCAATGTCACTTGTTTCATTGTAGCGACGATCATGTGAAAGTCCTTCATAATGAATCAAACGAGAAGTATCTTTTTGTTTCATAAACTTAGACATTTCATAAAGATTTTTACCACCATAAGATTCATTTCCTAAAGACCAGATAATAATCGAAGGATGGTTTTTATCTCTTTCATACATAGAATTAGCACGATCTAAGATAATATCTAACCATTCAGGTTTATCATCTGGTAAGATATGAGCTTTATCAAAAAGTTCACTCCAAGTTCCATGTGTTTCAAGATTGACTTCATCAATGACATAAAGACCATATTCATCGCATAAATCATAAACAAATGTTTGATTTGGATAATGACATGTACGTAAGGCATTGATATTATTAGCCTTCATATTCAAGATATCTTTTTTAGTATCTTCATAAGAAACCGTTCTTCCTGTCTTAGCAGAAAATTCATGTCGGTTGACACCATGGAAAACAATTCTTTTACCATTGATACACATGATACCATCAATAAGTTTAAATTCTCTGACACCCACATTGTATTGACTACATTCAACTAAACCCTTTTCATCCATGATTTCAACATATAATTGATAAAGATGTGGTTTTTCTGCTGACCATAAATGAGGATCATCGAATTCAAAATTGATTGGACTGCAACAATCTTTGCTTTCTTTTTGTCCAATAACTTCATCTTTATACTTTAAAGTATAGACTGCTTTAAAACGATGATGATTATTTTCAATCATTGGCGTTACTTCAACAGTTGCATGATCATAATTTTCATTTAAATGTGTCAAAATCTTGATATCTTTTAAATGAACATGTGGTACCATTTGAAGTTCAACATCTCTAAAAATACCTGAAAAACGCCAGAAATCTTGATCTTCTAACCAGCTTCCACTGCTGAAACGATAAACGTTAACAGCAATCTTATTTTCTCCATTAACAATCAAATCTGTAATATTAAAACTTGAAGGTGTAAATGTGTCTTCACTGTAACCAACAAATGTTCCATTGACCCATAGAGCCATGGCTGATTCAACACCATGGAAAGTAATATAAGTATCGACATTATCTTTGATTACTGAACTGTCAAAATAAGTGACATAACTTCCAATTGGATTTTTATCAGGAATTTCTCCAGGAATAATTTGTTGTGTTCCTGACCAAGGATAGATTTGATTGACATACATTGGTTTTCCATAACCTTGTAATTGAATATGACCAGGTACTTTGATTTCATCCCAGTTATCTACACAATAATCTTTATTAGAAAACTCCGGTATTAATTGATTAAATCCTGTTGCATAATGAAACTTCCAGCTCCCATTTAATGAATAATTGAAACTGCTTTGTTTTTCTTTTAATTCTTTAATACTTGCATATCTATGAATCGATGCTGTTGCGCTTAAACGATTGACATTAAAAATCTTTGGATCTTTGACCCATTCATTGTTCATTTTCATTTCTCTTTCCTCCTGATAATATCATAAATGAGATAAAAAGAAATAGAAATGGAACAAAGTATAATATAGAGTAAAAAAGTATAAATATGTTTTTTATTCATTATATTTCTACCTATTTATGATATAAAAAGAAAGAAGTATAATAATTATAAGCTTATATTATATAAAGTATGGAGAATATTATGAACGAATTAGAAAACTTATTAAAAGATTTATATAAAATATCAGGTTTGAATATGTCTATATTTGATTTGAACCAAAATTTATTAGCTTCTTATCCTCATAAGAAATCAAAATTTTGTAATGAATTAGAAAAAAACAACAATGCTTTTCAACATTGTATTGATTGTGATTATAAAGCTATGGAACATGTCAAAAAAACGGGTGAACTTTATATTTATAAATGTCACTTTGGTTTAAATGAAGCAATTATGCCTCTTTATTCTTATGGAAGTTTAACTGGTTATTTAATGATGGGACAGGCCGTTATAGGAACATATAGAAATTATTCTGAAATCATTGAAAAATCTAAAGAATATTTTCAAGATAAAGAAATATTAAAAAAATATATCACAGAAATTACAATTTTAAACGAGGAACAAGTTTATGCTTTTGCGAATATTTGTGATGTATGTGCAAAATACATTTCACTTACAAACCGTATCCAAGCAAAACATGATCATCTTGCCCAAGAAGTTAAATACTATATCATTGCAAACTACAATAAACAAATTACAATTGAAGAATTATGTTCTTATTTTTTCTGTAGTCGTGGAACTCTACTTAATCATTTTAAATCAAAATACAATACAACAATCCATCAATATCTTTTGGATTATCGTTTAAAAAAAGCCACAGAACTTCTTATAAATGATGAGTTAAATGTTAAAGAAATTGCCTATTTTTGTGGTTTTGAAGATCCTAATTATTTTTCTAAAGTATTTAAAAAAAGATATGGTCGATCCCCTCTAGAATTTAAAAACAATATAAATCAGTAAAAAAGCCCTTAGATTTCTCTAAGGACCTTTTTAACTTTATAATAATTTTATTCGACACCAATAATAAATGAATAAACAGGTTGTTTTCCTTCGATAATATCTACTTCTGCATCAAAGTTATCTTCAATGTAGCTTTCGATTTCTTCTACTTCTTCATCAACAACATCTTCACCAACAAGTAAAGTAATTAATTCAGAATCTTCATCTACTAGTTTTTCTAAACATACTTTTAAAGCATCTAATTTATTTGGTTTACATGCAACGATATCTTTTTCGACTAAAGCCATGTAGTCATTTGCTTTAATTTCAACACCATCGATGTTTGTATCTTTAATCGCAAATGTTACTTGTCCAGTTTTAACATTAGCAACAGCATCTTCCATTTCAGCAATATTATCTTCTAATGAAACTTCTGGATTATACATAACACATGCTGATAATCCTTGAGGAATTGTTTTTGTTGGAATAACAATAACATTGACTTCTCCTTCTAAGATTGTAGCTGTTTGTTGAGCAGTCATTACAATATTAGAGTTATTTGGTAAGATAATAACATTTTTAGCGTTTACTTCTTTAACAGCTGCAACCATATCTTCAGTAGATGGATTCATTGTTTGTCCACCACTTACAACATAATCACAATGTAATTCTAAGAATGCATCTTCTACACCTTGTCCAGCACAAACAGAAATAATAGCTGTTTCTTTAGCTTCACGTTTTTGAGGTTTGCTATCATCAACACCTACAATACTTCCTTGACTTGCTGCAGCATTTTGTAAGTTATTTGCTTGTTCTTGCATATTTTCAATTTTTAACTTCACAAATTCACCAAATCTTTGCGCTAAGTTTAAGGCCTCTCCTGGTTTCAATGTATGTACGTGTACTTTAACGATATCTTCATCTTGTACAACGACAATACTGTTACCTGGAATTCTTTCTAATTCTTTCTTTAATTGGTTTTCTGAGAATTTATCAATTAATGAAGGTTCAAGACGAACAATAAATTCTGTACAGTATCCATATCCTTCTTCACCAGATTCTAATTCAGTTCCTGCATTTACTTGACCTTCTGATTTAATATCAACAAAATCAACACGGTCTCCTGTTAAAGCAGCCATAAATCCAGTTAAAACTAATAATAAACCTGCTCCACCACTATCAACAACACCTACTTCTTTTAATACTGGAAGTAATTCGGGTGTTCTTTCTAATGAGTTTTCTGCTTCTTTAACAAAATATGAGAATACATCTTCAATTTCCATTCCTGGTTGAGTATATTCTACGATTTTTTCACTTGCTTCTCTCATAACTGTTAAGATTGTTCCTTCAACTGGTCTCATGACAGCTTTATAAGCAACTTCTGCTCCACTTTTCCAAGCATTCGCAAAAGCTACAGCATCAACACTTTCATGACCTTCTAAACCCATTGCGAATCCTCTAAAGATTTGTGATAAGATAACACCCGAGTTTCCACGAGCTCCCATTAATAATCCTTTAGATAATTTCTTAGCAATATCATAGATATTGTCTGTATCCATGTCTTTTACTTCTGCAGCACCTGCATTGAAAGTCATTGACATATTTGTCCCAGTATCTCCATCAGGTACAGGGAATACGTTTAAAGCATCAATTTCAGGATGATTATTATGAAGAGTATTCGCACCACATAAAACCATCTCTTTAAATAGCTTTCCTGTAAGTATTTGCATATTTTTCCTCCACTAATCGATATTACGAAGTCCTTGAACATAAACATTAACTGCCTCAACTTTGACATCTAATGTTGATTCAACAACGTATTTCACTTTCTTTTGAACTTCAACTAAAATTTCATTAATTTTAATACCATATCCTAAAATGATATATAAATCTAAAATTAAACCAGTTTCTCCATCACTCGCAATAATTCCTTTAGAATAATTTTCTTTCTTTAATAATTCATAAAATCCATCTTTTAATTTCTTTTGGCTAGCCATACCTACTACACCATAACATTCAGTAGCAGCCCCACCAGCTACAGTAGAAACTACATCTAAAGAAATATTTACTGATCCTAAATTTGTATTTTTTTCAATCATCAAGTTATCCTCCTTAAAATGATTTCATGTTCAAACATAATTATACCTTAAAAATATAATATTTACAAATTATAATCACTCTTTTAGTATCTTTCCAACCACAAGCCATCATATCACATATTATTAAAAAAAAATACAAATTAACTCATTTTTATCATTATATAAAGTATTTATAATCACAAATATTGATAAAAAAAGCTTTTTTGTAAAAAAATGTTTGCATTATACTATAAATAGTGTTAATATAACACAGTACGTAGAACAACTACTAAAGGAGGGAAAGAACATGTCAAGAAAATGCCAAATCAGTGGTAGAGGTCCATTATCAGGAAACACTCGTTCTCATGCGTTAAACTCAAGTAGAAGAAAATGGAATGTTAACTTACAAAAAGCTACTATTTTAGTAGATGGTAAACCTACAAAAGTTAGAATTTCTGCTAAAGAGTTAAGAACATTAAGAAAAGCTGGATAATAGATGAAAACAGTACTTTGTACTGTTTTTTTATTTTGTCTATAAACAAAAAAATGGTTTCAATCAAATGAAACCATTTTTATTTTATCTTTTAAATCCTTTCTTAAATGATTCAAAGATAGATTCTTTTTTACTTAATTTTTGTAATTGTTCATACAATGATTTTTCTTTACTAGAAAGTTTTGTAGGAATTTTAACTTCAACCTTAACCATTTGATCTCCGTATCCATTTCCTCTTAAATCTTTAACACCTTTACCTTTTAATCTTAAAGTTGTTCCAGATTGTGTTCCTGCAGGAATTTTAACTTTCACGTCACCTTGTACTGTTGGTATATCTACCTCACATCCTAAAGTTGCATCAACTGAACTAATAGGAATTGTAACATAAATATTACGTCCTTCACGAATAAAGTGTGTATTGTTTCTTACACGGATTTCTACAAATAAGTCACCATTAGATCCACCATTAGATCCTCTTCCACCTTTACCAGCAACACGTAATTGTTGACCATCATTGATACCAGCAGGGATATCTAATTGAACAGTAACTGTTTTTGTAATATATCCTTTACCATGACAGTCAGGACATTTAACTTTAATTTCTTTACCAGTACCATTACAATGTGGACATGTTGTTTGTGTTACAAATGTACCAAATGGAGATTGTTGTTGTTTAGAAACAGTTCCTGTACCATTACAATGCGAACATGTTTGTACATCGTTTGGTGTTTTTGCACCACTACCATGACAATGAGGACATTCTGCATCATAAGTTACTTTAATATCTTTTTTAACACCATTAATTGCATCCATGAAATCAATTTCTAGACGCATTAAATGATCATCACCACGACGTGGTCCATTTTGTCTTTGACGACGACTTCCCCCGCCACCAAAGAATGATCCAAAAATATCTCCTAAATCGACATCTTCAAAACCAAATCCACCAAAGCCACCGGCTCCAGCACCACCTTCACCTTGTTCAAAGGCTGCATGTCCATAACGATCATAAGCCGCTCTTTTATTATCATCAGATAAAACTTCATAAGCTTCTTGAACTTCTTTAAATTTTTCTTCTGCATCAGGTTCTTTACAGATATCGGGATGATATTGTTTTGCTTTTTTACGGTATGCACGTTTTATTTCATCAGCGTTTGCTGTTTTTGAAATCCCTAAGACTTCATAAAAATCTCTTTTACTTGCCATAAAATCATCCTTTCTATAATACTTTTAAAAAACCAAGGAAGAACCTTGGTTTTTTAAGTAATTAGTTCTTTTCTTCGAAATCAGCATCAACAACATTATCATCATTGTTATTTGATGTTGTTTGTCCAGCACCACCATTAGGGTTTGCTTGTTGTTGTTGATAAGCATATGATGCCATTTGTTGAGCCATTTGTTCTAATTCTGACATTTTAGCTTCAAGAGTAGCCATATCATTGTTATCTAAAGCAGTTTTTAATTCAGTTTTTAATTGTTCTGCTTGTTGTTTTTGATTAGCATCAATCTTATCACCTTGTTCAGCTAAAGCTTTATCAATTTCATTGATCATTTGTTCAGCTTTATTTCTTGTTTCGATATCTTTACGTTTCTTTTCATCTTCAGCTTTATTAGCTTCAGCTTCTTTTACCATACGATTGATTTCTTCATCAGATAATCCTGTAGAGTTTTGAATAACGATCGATTGTTCTTTTTGAGTTTTTAAATCTTTAGCTTTAACATTTACGATACCGTTAACGTCAATTGAGAAAGTAACTTCGATTTGAGGTACTCCTCTTGGAGCTGGTTCGATACCATCTAATTTGAATAAACCTAATTGTTTATTATCTCTAGCCATTGATCTTTCACCTTGTAATACGTTGATATCAACAGCTGGTTGATTATCAGCAGCAGTAGAGAATACTTGTGATTTAGTAGTTGGAATTGTTGTATTTCTTTCGATTAATACTGTCATAACTCCACCCATTGTTTCGATACCTAATGAAAGTGGTGTAACATCTAATAATAAGACATCTTTAACGTCACCAGCGATAACTCCACCTTGGATAGCAGCACCCATAGATACAACTTCATCTGGGTTTACTGATTTGTTAGGTTCTTTTCCAAGTAAACGTTTAACAGATTCTTGAACAGCAGGAATACGAGTAGATCCACCAACTAATAATACTTGATCGATTTCACTTGGTTGCATTCCAGCATCACTTAATGCTTGTCTAACTGGTCCTTCAGTAGCTACAACTAAGTCTCTTGTAATTTCATCAAATTTAGCTCTTGTTAATGATAATTCTAAGTGTAATGGTCCAGCAGCACCAGCTGAGATGAATGGTAATGAAATTTGAGTTTGCATTACACCAGATAAGTCTTTTTTAGCTTTTTCTGCAGCTTCTTTAATACGTTGCATTGCCATTTTATCGTTAGATAAATCAATTCCGTTTTCTTTTTTGAATTCATCTACGATGTAGTCCATGATTTTCTTATCGAAATCATCCCCACCTAATTTATTGTTACCAGCAGTAGCTAATACTTCAAATGTACCATCAGCTAAGTCTAAGATAGATACGTCGAAAGTACCACCACCTAAGTCATAAACTAATACTTTTTGTTCTTGGTCTAATTTATCAAGACCGAATGCTAATGCTGCAGCAGTTGGTTCGTTGATGATACGTTCAACATCTAAACCAGCGATTTTACCAGCATCTTTTGTTGCTTGTCTTTGAGCATCATTGAAATATGCAGGTACAGTGATAACTGCTTTTGTTACTGTTTCACCTAAATAAGCTTCAGCAGTTGCTTTTAAGTTTTGTAAGATCATTGCTGAAATTTCTTGTGGTGTATAAGATTTACCATTTACGTTTTCTTTATGATCAGTACCCATATAACGTTTAACCGACATTACTGTATCAGGGTTTGTTACTGCTTGTCTTTTTGCAGCTTCCCCAACAATAATTTCACCATTTTTGAAAGATACAACTGAAGGAGTTGTACGATTTCCTTCTGGGTTTGCAATTACTTTTACTTCATTGTTTTCTAACACACTTACACATGAGTTTGTAGTTCCTAAGTCAATACCAATAATTTTTGCCATAATATAAATCCTCCTATTTTATTCACTTACTTTTACTAAAGATGCACGAATAACGCGATCTTTTAACATATAACCTTTTTGTAACTCTTCAACAACCATACCAGGTTTAAAGTTTTCATCACTTACAGTCATTACTGCTTGATGGAAGTTAGGATCAAATTCTTTACCTTCAGCTTCAATCACTTTAACCCCTTGGTTTTCTAATAATGTCATGATTTGTTTATAAATCATTTCATATCCTTTTAAGAAGTTTGCCACTTCTTCACTTGGATTTTCAATTGCTAATGATCTTTCAAAGTTATCAACGATTGGTAACATTTGTTCAATAAAACCTTGCATCATGAACTTTAAGTTATTTGCATGTTCATTTTGCATACGTCTTTTAATGTTTTCCATATCCGCAAACACTTTATAATAATCATTTTTCCATTTATCAACTTCATCTTGAAGAATCTTAATTTGATCTTCTTGATTTTCTTCAACAACTTCAGCCTCAGCTTCTTTGTTTTCTTCAACTTCTTCAGCTACTTCTTCTTCAACTTTATTTTCCTCAGCCAATTTGTTCACCTCTATTTCTCATCTTGTTTATCTTCTAAACAAGCCTTTTCAATATTTTCAGATATATACTCTACTAATGCCACTACTTTTTCATAAGGCATTCTTGTTGGACCAATTACCGAAATAGAACCTTTTGATGTTTCCCCTGTTTTAAATGAAGCAGAGATTACTGAAACATCATTCATTTTTCCTAGAGGTGTTTCATTTCCAATATTGATTTGAATACCATCCTCACTCGATAATGGTAGAGTTTTCCACACTTTTGAATTTTCAAAAGCACTTACAAGTCTTCTTAATTTATCCACATCATTAAATTCTGGTTGATAGAGAATATTTTCTTTTCCAGAAAAATAAACACTATTTGAAGCAAATTTAACGAATGCTTCCAAAAATGCATTAAATAATTCTTCATGTTGCTTCACTTGCGTTGTAAGAATTGGTCGAACATCTCGTTCTAAACGAAATGCCACTTCACTGATAGGTGTTCCTATCAATAATTCATTCATCACATTAACACAACTTAATAAATCTTCCATTTCTACATCACTTGAAAATTGGAAAACTTTATTTTCAACATGACCTTGACTTGTAATGATAATTGCTGTTACACGTCCATCATCCAAAGGAACAACAGAGATGCGTTGCAACATATCATCTGAAGCATTTCCTAATGCAACACTTGTAAGATGAGTTAATTCACTCAACATGTTACAACTTTCATGCACCATCTCATTTAAATTTCGACGATGCTTATTAATAATTGTAGCAACTTGATTTTTTGTTCCTTCATCCAAATCAACTTTTCCTAAATTATGAACATAGAAACGATAGCCTTCTTTAGAAGGTACTCTTCCAGAAGAAATATGTGTTTTTTCTAGATAACCATAATTTTCTAGAAAGTTCATTTCATTACGAATTGTTGCACTTGAATAAGGAAGTTGATATTTTACCATCAATGCCTTGGATCCAACCGGTTCAGCATTTTCAATAAACTCTTCAACTATACATTTAAATATCAGCATTTGTCTTGCTGTTAACATCAAGTTCACCACCTTTAGCACTCCTATTTCTCTTGTGCTAAATACATTATACATTTTATTTTAGCACTGTCAATAACTTGGTGCTAAAAAATCAAAAAAATCGTAAAATAAAAAACCTCTGTCTACTTAACAGAGGCCCTTAACTTTCAACCCATTTAATACTTACATCTTTACCATGATGTGCAAGTCCAATATAGATGACTTTTCCTTTTAATCCATAATCATATTTATTATCCTTGATTTGTTGAATAACTTTATTAGATAATTCATCTAATGCTTTTTCAAGATCTTTTCTATCTTCTTTTAGATATTTGAATTCTAAGACGAATGATGTTTTCTTTTCATCTTTGGCTTTTAAGATGAGATCATCTCTTCCTTTTCCTACTTCTCTATTAGAAATGATCTCATAATCTTTATTTAAACATAAACACATTCCTAGCATCATCATATGATAACTGTTTTCTTTCTGCAAATCATGATAACTTGGTACCATTAAGATTTCTTGATAGCTTTCTAAAAATGTTTCTTGATCTTCTTTGGTTAGACTTTCAGTTACTGTATCTAATGTTCCACTGCTTAATCCTAACTGATATTCTGTCAGTTTTATAAATTCCTGTTCGACTTCTTTATCTGGTATTTCTATACGATATTTGCCTTTTAAAAGATCTATTTCTTTTGTAACTGTAAGATACCCTGCATTGACAAACAAGCCCCATAAAGTTGAATTATCTGCTTCTTCAAAGAAGCTTGTCTGCATTGAAACATAGGTATCAAGTTTACCATCTTTAATGAGTTTATCATATTGATTTTTAAATGTATAGTTTGCTTGTTTCAAAGCTGTCTTGATCATACTGTTGGCACTGGTATTGACCCAATAAGATGTCAATTCTTTTGTATCAACATAATTTAATAATGACCATGGATTATAGATATCTCGATTGCCTATATGATAGCCATCATACATCTCTTTGACTTTATTATTTAATTCTAATCCATAGTATTCTAGTAATTCTTTTGTTTCATCACTGTCAAAGCCAAAATAAGCAGCATAACGTTGATCCGTTACATCACAAACAACAAGATTATTTAAATCACTGAAGATATTTTCTTTAGCTACTCTTTGAATACCTGTAATAAAGGCATACTTTAAACTGTTCGATGTTTTAAGAGAATTATGAAGCAAACCTGATAATCCTCCTCTTACTTCTTCATAGAACCCTTTTGTATGTGCTTCTATAAAAGGTGTATCATATTCATCAATAAAGACCATGACTTCCTTATGATAGTAATCTTGTAATTTATCCATTAAAAAAGCTATCGCATCATTTATTCCTACAAGACTTCCATCTTCTGTTTGTGTTAATATTTTTAATAGGGATTGATATATTGGTAAATCAAACTCATCTAAACCTTTAAAGATATATTTATATTTTTTCCATTGCTTTAATATTTGCATCTTTATTGTGGAAGCAACCGCTACTTTATCTCTTTTTGCATCCGCAAAAGAGATAAAGATCGTTGGATATTGATTTATTTCACTTACATAAGGTGTATCCATGATTTTAGTACCTTTAAAGATTTCTTTAGAATCTTTCGTGATATCAAAGAATTCTGACATCATTGACATATTAATTGTTTTTCCAAATCTTCTAGGTCTTGTAACAAGTGTTACTTCTGATCCTCTTTCTAAAAAATCTTTAATCATTAACGTTTTATCAACAAAGTAGTAATTTTCTTCTTTAAGCTTACTAAAACTTTTTATTCCTGTTGGTATTTTCTTCATGTTCATCACCTCTTTGTTTTATTATAAACCATTTATTATCCGTATACCACTTTACATAAAATCAATTAATATATCATTTAAAACATACTGACCTTCTTGAGTTGCTTTTAAATAATCATTTTCAATCATCAATCTACCCTTTTCTATATTTCTAGTAATCGCTTCTTTATATAGAATACGGGCATCTTCTTGATATCTTTCTTTAAATTTATTTAAATCTAGCCCTTCTTTTAAACGAAGTGACATCATTATTTGATTAAACATTGTTTCTTCTTTTGTTTCATCAATTGTTGTTGTTTTAAAATCACCATTTAAATATTTAGTAAGTGATCGACTATGTTCTATAATTTGTCCATCAATTTTGCTACAAGCACCTAATCCTATTCCATAATAATTATTATAGTACCAATACATAAGATTATGTTTCGATTGATATCTTTGTTTAGCATAATTAGAAATTTCATATTTTTCAAAACCTATTTTTTCTAATTCTTGATCAATGAATAATGTTAATTGATATTCGTTTTCTTCATCTAAAGGTTGATAATTTTTATATTTTAAAATCGTTCCTTCTTCTAAAATCAAAGAATAATAAGAAACATGTTGCAAATCTAAAGATTTTAAAACTTCTATATCCTTTTGAATATCTTCTTTTGTTTGTTTTGGTAAACCATACATCAAATCAATTGAGATATTATCAAAACCTATTTCTTTAGCATATTTAATAATATTTTTTACTTGGATTGTATTATGATGACGCTCTATTTCTTTTAATAAATGATTTTGAAACGTTTGTACACCAATACTTAAACGATTAATACCACCTTTTTTTAAAATCTTTAACTTATAATAATCCATTGACTCTGGATTAACTTCCATACAATATTCTTCCACTTCTAAACTATAGGGTTTTAACATTGACATTAATTTTTCTAATTGTTCATCATTTAAAGCACTAGGTGTCCCCCCACCAATATAAATCGTCTTTAAATTATGA
>OGRC01000890.1_pt1 | contig 22071 bp, 17 predicted proteins | sample 1553431 | NCBI WGS metagenome assembly OGRC01 (sample SAMEA2580064, study PRJEB22360) | human gut metagenome | biome: human gut; feature: human-associated habitat; material: faeces | place: Denmark | collected 2008/2010
GGGACACTGTTTTCTTGCAATATCCCGCAGATGAGTACTTTTTAAGGGACGACTAATTATTATTTATAAAAGACAGGAAACTAAATACAGTATTGCAATAGATTATCTTTTACTAACTATTGGAAACCATCGTTTAATTCATTTCCGCACCAAAATGAATCAATTTTAAGAATGTGATTATCCTGAATCAAATCCCCAAGTTTTCGAACTGATCCGAAAAACATAGCAAACTTTTAAAAAAACATCCACAGTCATATTCGGCAAGCCGCATGAAGCATACTTATAGCAGGTAGAATAGTAAGATTTGACTCAGGTCTATATGGGAATGAATCGTTTTTAGGATAGCTATTCTGCAAAGAAACTTTCAAACTGAACCGTTTTCGAACAGAGTCTAAAAATTCAAAAAATATCGCATTCTATAATTCCTAAAAAAGGCAACTAACTCGCAAAGAATTAGTTACCTTTTTATTATACAGGAAATATCCCTAAAATCTTCGTTTTTATATACAACAAACTTGAATATTATTCTCCAACAACTTCAAGTGCATCAATAATCAACGTACTTCCCCCTGCTCCTATAAACTTATCTCCATCTTTACTAGATGAACATATAATTGCCAACTTATATTTCTTATTAGCATCATACTCTTTACCTTCTAAAAATGTAAAAGGTAATTCAAAATAAGTATAATCAGCTTTTGCACTTCCATCCGATAAAGCTGCTGTAGCAACACGATACTTCGAATCATTAATGTCATGTCCCGTTAAAGTTACGGAGTTTTCTTCTTCATCAACAGCTTCATACAACACACCTTGAATAGCACATTCATCTGTTCCTTCTGGATAGGTTACATTTTTCTTGTCTGTACCATTCATATATTTATCCCCGGGAGTATATTTATACCATCCCTTCAAAGTTAACGGTTTCTTATTATACTCAACACCAAACCTTGTACAAGACAATTGATCTCCACTCATTGCTGGCCCGGCATTAAAAGTGCCAGTAAAAAGAGAACCAGCTGTTAAGGCAGGAACAAAAGGGGATGAAATTTCATGAGTATCTAAAGTAACCAATTTGATTGCATATTCCCCATCCTTAGCATCATCAGTCTTTTCAACAGGAAATCCTCCAGACCAACCAAAGATACCCAATAAAGATGCCCCTTGAACACTTGAAGCCAAAACCTCATAGGAAGTGGTTCCTCATGTTTGGCAGGACCAGTCCCAACAGTCTTCCATTCTTCAAATGAGAACTTCATAATATATCCCGAAATAGAGGCATTATAAGTTTTTATTGTCCCATCTTCCGCAGTCACTGTATAAATTACAACTTTATTACTAGAGAAATCTTGTGCAACACCACTTACAGGAGAAACCGTAGCTTTATCAGAAATATTAAATGTAGGAATTAATGCTTTCAAATCATCATCAGTTGCTGCCTCATTAACCTTAAAAGTAATAGTTCCATTCTCATCATCAATAACAGGTTGTTCTGTGATAAAATCACTATCAATAACAAAATCAGAAATCTTCGCTTCACTACTTTCATTACCAGACATCTTATCTCCGTCAAAATCAACATCAACCGTTTGTCCTAAAAGCGCAACTGTTACACCAATCTTCATACTAATTTTTCCATTCTTCACAGTTCCATTAACCGATGTAGGAAGTGTACCCAATGCCTGACCAAATTCTGTCGTAAACTTCAAGTCCTTTTGACCGCTAAAAGATTGCACTCCATCTTTTTCTTCTACCGTACAAGGTACTTCAATATCACCGACCAACCGACCGGCGAATGAAAAGTTCTTCAAAGACAATACAACTTGTGATGTTTGTTCACCTGATTTAGCAATAGATATCACTTGAGAGACAGGATCAGCTGCACTTCCATCAATGGATACGACCAAACTACCTTTATATTTACCACTTATATCAGTAACTTGATCATCACCATTCTTACCATTATCATCGTCATCACTACAAGACGTAAACAATGTCGCAGTACACAATACTACAAACAGATAATAAAATAAATTCTTTTTCATTTCTAAATTCTCTTTTTAATTAATAAAAGCATATGCACGATATACCATCGCACAGATACCAAAATTTCACAGGTGCAAAGTAACCATTATTTTCACACCTTCGCAAGGTCTATTTTTCTTGTTTCTGTTCTATTTTTAAAGAAATATACCCCAAAGACCTTCTAAAACACCATTTTTCAAGTCAAAATTATAATTTAAAAAAGGAAAGATAGTCTATTTTCAATAATCAATATATCTTTGTACGAAGTAAAAAGCATGATATAATGAAAGAATTACCCAAAATAGATTTGCCAGAAGAATGGCTCATAGGAACAGGAGTCAATAAAGAATTGCTCAATTTATATACAAACTTTCCCTGTCGGTTAAAAGCTGAAATATTCGTGTTATGTATGAAAGGAGAAATCGAAGCTTCAGTCAACCTAAATCGCATTACGGTGCGAGCTAATGATTTCATTACAATTATGCCCGGAAGCATTCTTCAAATACACAGTGTAAATAGTGAACCGATACTTTATTTCGGAGGATTCTCATCTAAATATATAGAACAGGCTAATTTAGTACCTTCAGCCATCAACACTTTATTCATAACGATAGGACGACCAGTCATTTCATTAAAATCAGAAGGAGCAAAGTTACTAGCTGACTATTTTCAATTCCTGATAAAATTATATACTTTTTTTAATGAATCAACTCGCAAAGGAATTACTCCACACCTATATAACAACATACACGCAGGAATAGCTGCCATGTATAACAACCAGATGCAAAGCAGCAAAGAATGTCTATCTAAAAGCGAATTAATCTACAAAAATTTCACTCAACTGGTAATGCAAAATTATAATCAAACACGCAATGTTATGTGGTATGCTGAAAAGCTCAAGATTTCAAATATCCACCTCTGTACTACAGTGAAAAAAGTCACAGGAAATACATGTGCAGAAATTATTTCACACATGGTTATCATGGATGCCAAATCACAATTAAAGTCTACTCATCTTTCCATTCAAGAAATTTCTAACTCACTCAATTTTGCCAACACATCGTTTTTCGGCAAATACTTTAAACGATATGTTGGCATGAGTCCATTGGCATATAGAAATAACGGGTGAATAATATAAATTATACAGTCACTTAAGTTTCCGGCATCAAAACCACACCCTGCTTCTTCTTTCCATCCATCTTGACCACCATCGGTTTCTCAAAGCGGACATGACGAAGATATTTCGTTTCTTCCACCGCAGGTTGCGCATTGAGGAAGTCCTGATTATACACACCATCATTCATAAAGGCGTTGATAGTGAAATATCCTACCCCGAACGAAGTCAGATTCTGAAAGAAATGTGTTCCTTGACTGGGATCTACCCGATAGTTGGTCAGTCCGGCTTCCACAATCACACGGGCAGCCGAGATATGAGGCCACTTCACAGGAATACCGAGCCATGTATCGCTGCTTCCCCAACGTCCCGGACCGACAAGCACATAATTCTTTCCTTCATTCAAGAACTGTTGGTTGATCTTTTCTATCTCCCAAGCAATTGCCTGATTGTTGGAGGCACTATAATTATCGGTCTTTACATAGACCACATCATAAATATCATTCATGATACCGTGTCCCAACGAATTATATGAGCGGAGAATCACATCTTCATCCGATATCTCGTTCAAATCTTCGTCCAGCATTTCTTTACTGTCTACGATAGGACGTATCTGTAACAGATAGAAGGTTCCGGATTTATCATGTTCGCGACTTAACGTTGCTGCAAATTCAATTTCAACCGGACGGCGCATCTCCTGTTCACCATATTTCAAGACCAACTGCAGAATACGAGCCAACGGGAAAACATCATGTTGCAGGATATTGGCAAAAGTAATCACCTTGCGCCCCCCAGGATACAGACCATCTCGGATAATCTGATCGTACGGATCATACGTAGAGGCAATATAACGCAGGGCACCATCGTTTTCCGCCTCTTTGACATGGAGTTTCAGTAAATTGAAACCATCGTCGATAGAAAAATCATGTCCGGCATTTTTTAAATCCAAAGCATAGAAACGGGTCTGGGTCTCTTTCAGAGCGATTTCCATTTCACTGGTTTGCAACACCTGATTGGGATGATAGGGAGAAAAACGAAGGGTCATACCACCGTCTACAATATATTTCCCTAATCCCAAAGCCAGATTAACCGTTCCTTCTTCGGCTTTTTCATCTCCTAAAGGATAATAATTCAGTGAACGGGCCACACCCGACATAGACGGATAATAACGGTCGCCATATTGATTGCCAACTACCTCCTGCAAGATAACAGCCATCTTTTCCTGATCGATCACATTCGAAGTAGCCTGCATATACGCTTTGCTGTCACGGAAATAGACTGATGCATACACCCCTTTGATGGCATCCGAAAGCATGCGCAACATTTCATACCGATCATCCAGATAAGGAATCATGTACGTGTTATAGATTCCTGCAAACGGCTGATAATGAGAATCTTCAAGCAAAGATGAGGAACGGATGGCAATCGGAGATTTCACTACATCGAAGAAAGTAAAGAAGTCCTCCACCAAGCGGTCAGGCAACTTTGCCTTCAGAAAATATTTCAAAATCGTAGCATCATCCGCATCTGACAGCGCAATCTGATACAGATTATTAGTGTCCATAAATTCATCAAACACATCCGTACAAAGCACCACCGTTTTAGGAATAGCAATACGTGCGTTCTCAAACTCTTCAAACTCCGGATGACGTTTCACCATATTATCAATAAAAGCCAGTCCACGCCCTTTTCCGCCCAAAGAACCATCTCCGATACGGGCAAAGTTAGAATAACGGTCGAAGCGGTCGCGCTTAAAGACAGCCACAACTCCCTGATTCTTCATCTTACGATACTTAACGATGGCCTCAAAGATGATTTTACGGTGAGCATCCACATCCTGAAGACTATTCCAAGTAATCGGTTTCAAGAACTCGGCTACCGGGAACATGGCACGAGAATAGAACCAACGCGATACGTGATTCCGGCTGATATGATATAAGAAGGACTCCGCAGGCACGGCAAAAAGAATGTTTTGCAATTCTTTCAGATTCCGGACACGGGCAATCTCTTCCCCGGTATCCGGGTTACGGAATATAAAATCACCAAAACCAAAATTATCGGAAACGATACGACGCAAATCGACATCCATCTTTTTTGAGTTCTTATCAATAAAGCTAGCGCCGTACTTAACGGCATAAGACGAATTTTCCGATTCGGACGACTGGATAATCAACGGAACAAACGGATCGTTCTTGCGTATCTCGGCACACAGCTTGATACCTGCCAGACCGTCTTTCTCCCCCCGCTCCACTTTCGGGAAACGGACGTCGGTGATTACTCCTAATATATTATTTTGATACTTATGATAAATTTCCATTGCCTCCTGATACGTACGTGCCAGTACAATCTTAGGCCGCCCGCGCATACGAAGTGTACGCTGGTGCGCATTCAAGGCTTCAGTAGAGAACTCCTGACTCTGCTTCAACACGAACTTATACAGATTCGGCAAAATAGAAGAATAGAAACGAATGCCATCCTCCACCAAAAGAATCAACTGCACACCGACTTCCTGCACATCGTGTTCCAGATTCATCTTGTCTTCTATCAATTTGATAATAGACACCAGCAGGTCGGTATTGCCCAACCAACAGAACACATATTCAAACGCACTCAAATCTTCATTGATAATCCGTTTGGTAATACCATGGCTGAAAGGAGTCAGGATCACGATAGGAATATGCTCATATTTCTCTTTTATATGACGACCGATATCAAAACTGTCATTATCCCCCGTGCTCGGCATACAAATCACCAGGTCGAACGACATATTTTCCAACTGCGCCAATGCCTCCTCCTCTGTGGATACCTGCGAGAAACGAGGTGGATAACGCAAAGATAAAGAGGTGTATTCATTGAAAATCTTCTCATCAATGCGCCCGTCATCTTCCAGCATAAAAGCGTCATAAGGGTTGGCGATTAACAACACGTTAAAAATTCGCCTTGTCATCAGGTTGGCGAACTGTGTATCTTTGAAGTAAAGCTGGTTTAATTTATATTTACTAAGCATAAAGTCATTCTCCTTTCTTATTCCAAATCGTCATATCTCCAAAATCATGTTTCAGCAAATCGTTACTATGAATAATTGCATATTTAAATCCCAAATATTCACTACGAATATCCAACTGTTCTTTTATAACCGGATAATAATATTCTTTCTTACCTGACATATATTCATCAACAACATAAGAAAAGAAATTCATTTTTTGAATAAATTCATCATAAAATCGTTGCTCACGACAATTCCTATAAGATAGTTTTCCATTAAATAATAAATTCAATAACTTTATCGTTGAAAGTACTTCAGAAGTTCTATTATCACTATCAAATATTGCTTTCTGATTAACAAAATCATTTGAATGTTCTATTATAGTTTCGATATCATATTGAGTCGGATCTAAGATATCATCATACTTATTCGACTTTTTATTGTTACAGTATCCACAAGCTACAAATAAGTTTTCCCATGTTTGTTTCAAGTCTCCATTATTGGCTTGCGATTTAAAATGCTCTACTTGATAATCAGTTGTCAAACGCCGTTCGCATAGATAACATTTATCATTCTGATCCATCAGTAATTGTTTGCAGACCTCGTCCGTATTATAACTCTTATCTAAAGTTTGTGGCTTATCTGCATTTTTACAAATTCTAATCATCTTAATTAATTCTTATTTTGCCACTCTCTTTTCAGATCATAATATTTAGCTTTAATAGCAGGAGCAACTGCTTCTGGAATCTTATCAAAATCCTGCAGATACATTTCCAACTCACTTTTATCCGAAATAGAAAGCCGATCGGAACGAATCAATTCTTCCATCCGTTGTAAACGCATTTGAATCTCACTGGAGTCTGTACGAACACCAAAGTAACCTTCTGCTAATGCTTCATAAGAATAATCCGTTAAATCTTCAATTGGTTCACGATGCTCCAAATCAAAAGCAACAGCATTCTCTAAAGAATTAAGAATAAAAGGGGAATGAGTAGTGACAACAAACTGTATATTAGGAAAAATAGTAGTCAATATCGGCAAAATCACTCGTTGTAGTTCCAAATGAAGATGCGTTTCTATTTCATCAATCAACACAATTCCTTCTTTCTCGTATGCACGGACCACATTATTCTGTGATTGCATTTTTAAAATTAAATCGGCTACAATGTCTAATGCAGCCGAATACCCTGCTGATAGTTCGGTGAATTTAAACGACTTTCCGCGTGTTTGAATGAGGAAAGAGTAATCTTTATAATTGAAATCAAGTTCTAAGGTTGTATCATCAAATATCTGACGAAGAATATTTCGGAAGCCGACAAACCATTGACGAATATAATCAGCATCCTCTGTTTTTCCTTCATTACGAGCTAAAGCCTCTTGCACTTTACAGTCAACCATAAAATTCAAGAACTGATCTACTTTATTATGTTTCAGATCAGTCTTCATCTTCAAATCCGGCTTAACAGGATTCTTAGGTTCTACAAAAAGAGACTTACGTTCATCAGCATAGTAGGCTATAATAAAGTCCTGACTTAAAAAATCCTTAGGTATAGAGTATATATCATGGAATGAAAGTTCTACTTTTCCATAAACTTCTTCAATCCAAGTTTTATATAATTCAATACTATCTTGGTTAGATATTATTTTCTGTGAATCACCTACAACTTTATATTGCTGTAACCGTGTTCGGCAAGACTCTAAATGTTTCTCATAATCTAAAAAGCTCAATGTCTTATCATTGCAAACCTTGCTTAAATGCTCCACAATTGCATTCAACAAAATAGTCTTACCACTTCCGTTCTTTCCCGTAATAATCAGATGTTTTTTTTCATTTTCAGAGATTGGTATACAAAAGTTCTCCAAATGAAAAATATGATTAACCTTGATACTCGTAATAAAATTACCCATAGTCCTTTATACTTGATGATTACTTTTGCAAAGTTAATTCTTTAAATCTCATTTTCCACCATCTTCTTTATAAAGTTTACTTGTTTATCTCTTATTATTTTGTAGATTTGTAACTTTAAGTTTATTCAAAAAGACTTTTTATTCACATGAAAAAAGCAACTTTATTAATGAGTGGAATCATGGTGATGTCATGCGCTCCCCAACAAAAAAAGCTGGTCTACCCCGAGACGGCAAAGGTAGACACTGTAGATGTGTACTTCGGCACACAAGTTCCCGACCCTTACAGATGGTTGGAAAATGACACCAGTGCAGCCACTACTGCCTGGGTAGAAGCACAAAACAAAGTAACGAATGAGTATCTTAGCCAGATCCCGTTCCGCGAAAACCTTCTGAAACGATTGACGACACTGGCCGATTACGAGAAAATCAGTGCCCCGATCAAGAAACATGGAAAGTATTATTTCAGTAAAAATGACGGTCTGCAGAACCAGAGTGTATTCTATGTGCAGGACTCATTGGACGGCGAACCGCGTGTTTTCCTCGATCCGAACAAACTATCGGACGACGGAACAGTAGCACTGACCGGTCTTTATTTCTCAAACGACGGCAAGTACACCGCTTACAGTATTTCACGCAGCGGTTCGGACTGGTCTGAAATTTATGTAATGGATACCGAAAGCGGAAAACTGCTGGAAGACCACATCGAATGGGCCAAGTTCACCGGTGCTGCCTGGCAGGGAGACGGTTTCTACTACAGTGCCTATGATGCACCGTCCAAAGGAAAAGAGTTCTCCAACGTGAACGAGAATCACAAAATCTATTATCACAAAATCGGTGAGCCACAGTCTAAAGATAAACTGATTTATCAGAATCCTGCTTATCCGAAACGTTTCTATACATCGAGCACCAGTGAAGACGAACGGATTCTCTTCCTGACGGAATCCGGCGCCGGAAGAGGTAACAACCTGTTTATACGGGATTTGAAAAAGCCGAATTCACCCTTCATCCAGCTGACTACAGACCTCGACTACCAATATTACCCAATCGAAGTTATCGGCGACCAGATTTATATTTATACCAACTACGGTGCACCGAAAAACCGGATCATGGTAGCCGACATCAACCGTCCGAAGCTGGAAGACTGGAAAGAGCTCGTACCCGAATCGGAAGCTGTTCTTTCAAATGCGGAAGTGATCGGTGGCAAACTGTTCCTTACTTATGACAAAGATGCCTCGAACCACGCATACGTTTACGGTCTCGACGGCAAACAAATCCAGGAAATCCAACTGCCGTCACTCGGTTCCGTAGGCTTTAGCGGCAACAAAGACGACAAAGAATGTTTCTTCGGATTCACTTCATTCACCATACCGGGTGCTACCTACAAATACGACATGGATCAGAACACCTACGAACTATATCGTGCCCCGAAAGTACAATTCAACTCGGACGATTTTGTGACCGAACAAGTATTCTTCGCCAGCAAAGACGGCGTAAAAATTCCGATGTTCCTTACTTATAAGAAAGATTTGAAGAAAGACGGCAAGAACCCTGTATTCCTCTATGGATACGGTGGCTTCGGCATCAGCCTCAACCCGGGCTTCAGCGCCACACGCATTCCATTCCTCGAAAATGGGGGTATCTACGCACAAGTAAACCTGCGCGGTGGTAGTGAATACGGTGAAGACTGGCACGTAGCCGGAACTAAAATGCAGAAACAGAACGTATTCGACGATTTCATCTCTGCTGCCGAATATCTGATCGACCAGAAATATACGAATAAAGATAAAATCGCCATTGTAGGAGGTTCCAACGGTGGTCTGTTGGTAGGTGCCTGCATGACACAGCGTCCTGACCTGTTCCGTGTAGCGATTCCGCAGGTAGGTGTGATGGATATGCTCCGCTACCATAAATTTACTATCGGCTGGAACTGGGCAAGCGATTACGGCACAAGCGAAGACAGCAAAGAGATGTTTGAATACCTCAAAGGCTACTCTCCACTGCACAACCTGAAACCAGGCACGAAATATCCGGCAACACTGGTCACTACCGCTGACCATGACGACCGTGTAGTCCCTGCCCACTCATTCAAGTTTGCCGCTACCCTGCAAGCCGACAACGACGGTACGAATCCGACACTGATCCGTATTGACAGCAAAGCCGGACATGGCGCAGGCAAACCAATGGCTAAAGTACTGGAAGAACAAGCTGATATTTACGGATTCATCATGTATAATCTAGGAATGAAACCAAAATTCTAAAGCGGCACTTCCTATTTATAAACACATACAAGCCCCGTAACCTGTATTTTATATTACAGGCTGCGGGGCTTTGTGTTTTTCAGCAGAAGAAATTGACATTTTATCATTATTTAATCAAAATATCCGCATTAAAACAAGCAACTTTGAAAAATTTTCCTATATTTGCAGTGAGTTAGTTGACATTTTATCAGAATTAACCTTTTAAAATATAGTATCATGAACATCCAGAAAATCATGTCCTCTTTGGAGGCTAAGCATCCCGGTGAATCTGAATATCTTCAAGCAGTGAAGGAAGTTCTTCTTTCTATCGAAGATATATACAATCAACATCCTGAATTTGAAAAAGCTAAAATCATAGAAAGATTGGTAGAACCCGACCGTATCTTCACTTTCCGTGTGACGTGGGTGGACGACAAAGGCGAGGTGCAGACCAACCTCGGTTATCGTGTACAATTCAATAATGCGATCGGTCCTTATAAAGGCGGTATCCGTTTCCATGCTTCCGTCAATCTTTCCATTCTGAAATTCCTCGGTTTCGAACAGACATTCAAAAATGCACTGACCACGCTGCCTATGGGTGGTGGAAAAGGTGGTTCCGATTTCTCTCCGCGCGGTAAGAGTGATGCTGAAATTATGCGTTTCTGCCAAGCCTTTATGTTGGAGCTGTGGCGCCACCTCGGACCGGATATGGATGTACCAGCCGGTGATATCGGCGTAGGCGGACGTGAAGTAGGTTATATGTTCGGTATGTATAAGAAACTGACTCGCGAATTTACAGGCACATTCACCGGCAAGGGATTAGAATTCGGAGGCTCGTTGATTCGCCCGGAAGCTACCGGTTTCGGTGGTCTGTATTTTGTAAATCAGATGCTACAAGCGAAAGGCATTGATATAAAAGGTAAGACAGTCGCTATTTCCGGTTTCGGCAACGTTGCATGGGGAGCAGCTACCAAAGCTACCGAACTGGGTGCCAAAGTGATTACAATTTCCGGTCCGGACGGATATATCTACGATCCGGATGGTATCAGCGGCGAAAAGATAGACTATATGCTCGAACTTCGTTCGTCGGGTAATGACATTGTTGCACCTTATGCAGAACAGTATCCGAATGCTACCTTTGTAGAAGGCAAGCGCCCATGGGAAGTGAAAGCAGACATCGCGCTTCCTTGTGCTACCCAGAATGAATTAAATGGAGAAGATGCTCAAAATCTCATAAAAAATGACGTACTTTGCGTCGGAGAAATTTCCAACATGGGATGTACTCCCGAAGCAATCGACCTCTTTATTGAACATAAGATAATGTATGCTCCGGGTAAAGCGGTCAACGCAGGCGGTGTTGCCACTTCCGGTTTGGAAATGTCTCAAAACGCAATGCACCTAAGCTGGAGTGCTGCCGAAGTGGACGAAAAGCTCCATGCAATCATGCACGGCATCCATGCACAATGCGTGAAGTACGGTACGGAACCCGACGGATACATTAATTATGTGAAGGGTGCCAACATTGCCGGATTTATGAAAGTAGCTCACGCAATGATGGGACAAGGCGTTATTTAGAAGACTTTGTTTAGTTGTATTTGTATTTGTGGTTTGCGCTGCTCGCCTCCTGTGACAGGACGCGGGTAGCGCTATTTTTTTGAGATTAACATTATTTTCGCTGGAATTAATTATCTTTGTGGCATGATAGGTTAAATAATAGTTTGTGAATTTGTTATATCAGATAAACAACTCACAACTAATAATTTACCATTGATAGTTTTGTAATTAATAATCATGTAATAAATAAAAAATGCTACAACCCGAATTGAAATTTCGCCGTGACAAGATTCGCAGTCTGATGGTGTCACAGGGCATTGACGCCGCACTTATCACTTGTAATGCAAATTTAATTTACACGTATGGCTGTGTAGTCAGTGGCTATCTTTACCTCCCCCTTCATTCGCCTGCACTATTGTTTTTCAAACGCCCTAATAATATCACAGGAGAACATTCGTTCTCGATTCGCAAACCGGAACAAATCGTTGACCTGTTGAAAGAACAAGGATTGCCGATGCCAACCAAACTGATGTTAGAAGGTGACGAGCTCCCTTATACGGAATATTGCCGTCTGGCCAGCCTGTTTCCGGAAGCAGAAGTTGTAAATGGCACCCCGTTGATTCGTCAGGCACGCAGCGTAAAAACACCTGTAGAAATCGAGATGTTCCGCCGTTCGGGCATTGCCCACGCCAAGGCATACGAGCAGATTCCAAGCGTATATCGCCCCGGTATGACAGATATCGAGTTTTCCATTGAAATAGAACGCCTGATGCGTCTGCAAGGTTGCCTCGGAATTTTCCGGGTATTCGGACGCAGCATGGAAATATTCATGGGTAGCGTACTGACCGGAGACAACGCCGGATACCCCTCGCCCTATGATTTTGCTTTAGGTGGACAAGGCCTTGATCCTGCTTTGCCGGGAGGAGCAAATAAAACTCCGCTAAAGGAAGGTCAGAGCGTTATGGTGGACTTGGGAGGTAACTTCAACGGCTACATGAACGATATGAGCCGCGTATTCTCAATAGGAAAGCTGCCCGAAGAGGCTTACACCGCCCATCAGGTTTGTTTGGATATCCAAACAAAGATAGCTTCCATCGCCAAACCGGGCATTGCTTGTGAAGTGCTTTACGACATAGCTGCCGAAATGGCCAAAGAAGCCGGATTTGCCGACAAATTTATGGGAACAGGGCAACAAGCCAAGTTTATCGGCCACGGTATCGGACTCGAAATTAATGAAGCTCCGGTATTAGCTCCCCGCATGAAACAACAATTAGAACCGGGCATGGTCTTTGCCCTCGAACCGAAAATCGTTATTCCGGGTGTAGGCCCCGTAGGCATTGAAAACTCTTGGGTAGTAACCAACGAAGGAATAGAAAAGCTGACAAACTGCAATGAAGAAATCATTGAATTAAGTTAAACAGACGATGAAAAAGATGTGTCCGTTCTTTGCCGGACACATCTTTTTCTACTAATAATAACACACTTAACCCCCAAAAACAATGAAACAACCTTTCATTCTAACCCTTATGTCCACTGTTGCCTGCGCTGCAACAGCCACTAACAAAGCACCGGAAAACACTACACCGCCCCAATCAAATACTCCACCCAATATTCTTTTCATTCTCTGCGATGACATGGGATATGGAGATTTAGGCTGTTACGGTCAACCATTTATCCGCACCCCTCATATAGACACGATGGCGAATGAAGGTATGCGTTTTACACAGGCATACGCCGGCAGTCCTGTCAGCGCGCCTTCCAGAGCTTCATTCATGACAGGGCAACATTCAGGCCACTGCGAGGTACGAGGCAACAAAGAATACTGGAAAAATGTACCGATCGTGTTGTATGGGCAAAACCAAGAATATTCGATAGTGGGGCAACACCCTTATGATTCCGACCATGTAATCTTGCCGGAGATAATGAAAGACAATGGCTACACCACGGGTATGTTTGGCAAATGGGCGGGAGGATATGAAGGCTCGCGTTCTACTCCCGACAAACGGGGAATAGATGAATACTACGGTTACATCTGTCAATTTCAGGCTCATCTCTACTATCCCAATTTCCTGAACCGTTATAGTAAAGCGTTGGGCGACACCGGAGTGGTGCGGGTGGTGATGGATGAAAACATCAAATATCCGATGTATGGTCCCGACTACCAAAAACGTCCGCAATACTCGGCCGACATGATTCATCAGAAAGCATTGGAGTGGCTGGACCAACAAGACGACAAACAACCGTTTTTCGGCATATTGACTTACACTTTGCCTCATGCGGAACTCGTTCAACCGGAAGATTCTATCCTGAATGAATACAAAGCCAAATTCAACCCGGACAAAGAGTTTAAAGGAAGCGAAGGCTCACGATACAATGCTATTACGCACACCCATGCTCAATTTGCAGGAATGATTACCCGTCTGGATTATTACGTGGGTGAAGTTCTGAAAAAACTGAAAGAGAAAGGGCTGGACGAAAACACATTGGTTATTTTCTCCAGTGACAACGGCCCTCACGAAGAAGGCGGAGCCGACCCTACTTTCTTCGGCAGAGACGGAAAACTACGTGGATTAAAACGCCAGTGTCATGAAGGAGGAATACGTATTCCGTTTATCGCGCGTTGGCCGGGGCACATACCAGCAGGTAAAGTGAACGATCACATCTGTGCTTTTTATGATTTAATGCCTACATTCTGCGAAGTGATCGGCATCAAGGACTACGAAAAGAAATATCGCAATAAAGAAAAAGAAGTCGATTATTTCGATGGGATTTCTTTTGCTCCCACACTGCTGGGTAAGAAAAAGCAAAAGAAACATGATTTCCTGTATTGGGAATTTGATGAAACAGACCAGATTGCCGTACGCATGGACGATTGGAAGATGGTGGTAAAAAAAGGAACACCGTTCCTCTACAACTTAAAAACGGACATTCACGAAGATACTGATATAGCACTCCAACATCCGGACGTTGTAGAAAAGATGAAAGCTATCATCTTCGAACAACATACGCCCAATCCATATTTCTCGGTAACGCTACCCAAACAGTAAACGTACGGATAAAGAAATAATGAGTAATCAGCAGTTAGAAAGCAAGGTTTCATTCATTTCAGTACAGTTTTTAATTAAATGGGAATTTATCGGTTAAATGAGAATTTATCGGTTAGGCTGAAAGCCTTACAATTATATATTTATTGGGGTGCCCTGAAAGGGCTTAATTATATAGCGTAGGGCAACGCCCTACGAAAAAAACACACCAGCCACAAGCCCTGAAAGGGCGGAACTGTATACAATTATGCCCTTTCAGGGCGCAAATTCAGATTGTCGTTTTTACGTAGGGCGTTGCCCTACGCTATATAATTAAGCCCTTTCAGGGCACTCCGCAAAATTATCATTTAGTTCATTTCAGTACAGTTTTACTCCAATTCAACTACTGATGCGTATAAACCTGTGTTTGAATACTATAATATATCTGTTCCGTCCTTCTATCAGCGCACCGGCGTCAGCCCCATCTTCTTAGCCCGCTCGAGCATGAAAGCATGAGCAGCCTCATATTCGTTCGGAATCACTCCATCCAAGATAGCATCCTTTATAGCACTTTTCAGAACACCGACTTCACGACAAGGTTCCAAACCGAAAATCTCCATAATTTCTTCTCCACTCACGGGCGGTTGGAAGTTACGGACACGGTCTTTCTCCTCCAAATCCTTCAGCTTTTGTCGAACCAACTGGAAGTTATTCAGGAAACGCTGCTTACGTTCCATATTCTTGGAAGTAATATCCGCTTCACAGAGCATCATCAAGTCGTCAATATCATCACCCGCTTCAAAGAGCAGACGGCGTACAGCCGAGTCTGTCACCACATCATCCGCGATAACAATCGGACGCATGTGCAGGCTAACCAGCTTCTGCACGTACTTCATCTTCTCATTCATCGGCAACTTCATCTTGCGGAAGATATGCGGAATCATCTTTTCACCGATAAAATTATGATTATGGAACGTCCATCCCGCTTTCGGTTCCCAACGTTTCGTGACAGGCTTGGCAATGTCATGCAGCAAAGCAGCCCAGCGTAACCAAAGGTTATCAGTCTTCTTGCTGATATTATCCAGCACTTCCAATGTATGATAAAAATTATCCTTATGCGAACGTCCGTTCCGTGTTTCCACTCCCTGCAAGGCAGCAAATTCCGGGAAAATCAACGGCAGCAAACCGCTACGTTCCAAATCAATAAAACCTTTTGAGGGAATCGGAGAAAGAATAATCTCATTCAGTTCGTCCGCAATACGTTCACGGGAGATAATTTCAATCCGTTCCTTATTCCGACAAAGCGATTCGAAAGTATCATCGTCAATGTAAAAGCCCAGCTGCGTAGCAAAACGGATGCAACGCATCATGCGCAAAGGATCATCGCTGAAAGTGATATCCGGGTCAAGCGGAGTGCGGATTGTCTTTTCCTTCATATCCTCCATGCCTCCGAACGGGTCTACCAGTTCGCCGAAACGTGCCTTATTGAGACATACAGCAAGAGCATTGATCGTGAAATCACGACGGTTCTGATCGTCTTCCAGCGTACCGTCTTCAACAATCGGTTTGCGCGAATCCCGTTGATAAGACTCCTTACGCGCACCTACAAACTCTACTTCCGTACCTCTGTATTTTACTTGTGCTGTTCCGAAATTCTTGAAAACAGAGACATGAGCACCACGTCCCAACCGTTTTCCAAGGGCTTCTGCCATTGCAATTCCACTTCCTACAACTACTACATCTATATCTTTAGAGGGACGTTGCAGAAAAATATCACGAACATAACCACCTACCACATAACACTCCATACCGAGTGTATCAGCCGTTTCGGCTATCTGTCCGAAGATGGGTTCGCTAAAATGCTGCTTCAATTCCTCTTGAGTCAACTCTATCATTCTTTTTAGTTATAAGTTTTGAGGGGACAAAATTACAAAAATAAGGGATATATTTGTATTTTTGCCGCTAATAAAGTGAATGAAGAACAGAACGATGAACAGTGAATGGCAAACGGACACTGCTTCTTCATGTAAATAATAGAACCAGTAAATAAAATTTGTGATGAAAAAACTGATTATCCTCTTTTGTGGTACGCTGGCATTAGCTGCCTGCGGAAATGGCCTTGAGAAAAAAGCCAATGAAAAACTGATGGTTGCCAAGGCTGCCTACGAACGTGGCGACTATGAAGAAGCTAAGTTACAAATTGACAGTATCAAGATTCTGTATCCCAAAGCGTTCGAAGCACGTAAGGCAGGACAGGCACTAATGCTTGATGTTGAAACAAAAGCACAGCAAAAAACGCTTGCTTATCTGGATAGCACCTTTCAGGCAAAAACGAAAGAATTCAACGCCATCAAAGACAAATTCACACTAGAAAAAGATGCCGAATATCAACAAGTAGGCAACTACCTCTGGCCTACACAGACCATTGAGAAAAACATGCACCGTTCATACCTCCGCTTCCAAGTGAACGAGCAAGGCATCATGAGTATGACCTCTATCTATTGCGGTGCCGGCAATATCCACCACAACAAAGTGAAAGTGATTGCTCCTGACGGCAGTTTTGCCGAAACTCCAAGTTCCAAAGACAGCTACGAAACGACCGATATGAACGAGAAAATAGAAAAAGCTGATTACAAACTGGGAGAAGACGGTAATGTAATCGAATTCCTACATCTCAATAAAGACAAAAATATCCGTGTGGAATATATGGGCGACCGTACCTATAAAACAATGATGAGTCCCACCGACCGACTAGCCGCAGCCAATGTTTATGAATTAGCGCAAATCCTCTCCGCGATGGAACAGATTAAAAAAGAACAAGAGGAAGCTAACCTGAAAATCGGATTTATCAATAAGAAAAAAGAACGGAAAGCACAGGAGGAAATTACCGATTAATAAAAAGGAAACTCCATTTGGCAAAAAGAAAACGATCTGTGCGGAAATGAGATAAATGATTTTTTTATTTTTAGACATAAGAACAAAAGAACATAAAGGCTGCGCTTTGAAAATTATTTTTGTTGCTTATTGAACTGCTATTTTATTTTTTGTTCTTTTGTTCTTCTGTCTGAATTATATTCCCATTTAACTAAAAACCGTCAAAAGAGAAGCTATTTAGCAGAAAAAACCATCGGTCAACAATAAAACTGACGGGAATAGTTGTTATTTTTCATAAACGACAACTATTCCCGTCAAATGTATAATAAGCCTCTTTATTCTCTGCGCGGAAGAAAAGGCGTTTCCTGGTATGGAGAAAAGGCGTAGTCTGCCATCATAAAACGGCGTAGCCTGGTAAGCAAAAACGGCGTATCCTCCACATCCTTATTTTACCCTTCTATTCAATTGATTATTAGCCTTTTCCCGTTTTGATTTTCCAACCCGTTTTCCGGTTGTCTTCTTTTTACCGGCTGCGGACTTTGTCTTTCCGACGAAAGGATTGTTATTTTTTTTGATTGGCATAGACAACACTTATATAAACAGTACTTATATCTGATTCTTGTTCTCTTATTCTCCTTCGTAATATTCGCCCAAAAACCAGCGAGCCACAAAATCCCAGTTTTCCTGCAACAGTTCCTTTCCGTTCTCAAACGGGAACTGTGCTTCCGACAACAGCTCATGTTCCATTCCATATTTCAACAAATCAAACGGGCACAAACCTTCTTCACAAAACAGTTCGTATGCTTCTTCTGCCAGTTCAGCATTGTAGAGCGGGTTGCGTTTGTCCGCAAAATATGGGGCCACATCAGGACCGATCAACAGACCTTTCGGATTGGCGAAAACCACGAAGTTATCAAACTCTTTTAAATCAGGCAACAGAGAATCTTCTTCATCCTCCCACTTCAATGATTGCACAAAGAAAAATTTCAGCGCATCGTAAGAGTCGAAGTACAAAAGCGGTTCACCTTTACTTGCTTCAAGGAAACGCTCAACGTTGGCAGGCATTTTTTCTCCCGGCAAAGCTATCGGCAGAGGCATTCGCTTCTTTTGCATCAATTCCGTTTCCAGCAGCCAATCCGTCGCAAGGTAATCACTGATAGGAGCCAATTCGAACGCAGCATCCAAACGGTTGTATAATACATCTGCAAACTCCAGCAAATCTGCATCCATCGGGTTCTCCACTCCGTCAAAATCATCACCGACCGGTGAATTGATTGCCCACAAAAGGAAAACAACATCTTCACGGTTGATTTCGTCCGGCAGATATTCGTCCGTCAACGTGTAGAAAGGCAGGTAACGTCCGTAGTTTTCCTGATGCCAGTGGATAAATTGACGCCAATTTCCTCCGTTTGCCACGCAATCTTCCAAGTATAAGGCACACGTCAGAGCCACTTGCTTCTGGTCTTCTTCCATGTCTTTCCCACCATATATATAAGATTCAGCCACCAATGGCAATAGCTGATTAGCGAAATCCAGATACCATTTATCCGTATTCACTACCTTTGCACGACCGTGAGCGTCCAGCCATGCCTGCATATAAATTTTCTGTTGTTTCATACTACAAACGTTTCAAAGCCAGTTTGATAACCTTTTCTACCGGAGCATCCGGTTCTTCCTTCAAGATAGCCAGCACCACCTTCTGCGAAGGCGCGGCAGCAAAACCGAGCATTGTTAATGCAGACACCGCCTCTTCCTGTACTTCCGCATTGGCAGGTTGCAGCAACAGACCTGCGGAAGCACCTCCGCCGGCAGACCCACTCATCGTTTTTATCTTATCTTTCAGATCGACAATCACCCGTTGCGCAGTCTTCAGCCCGATACCTTTCACCGTTTTCAGCATATTCGCGTTTTCGGTACTGATTACGTTCACCAGTTCAGCAGGTGAGAGCGCCGAGAGAATCATACGTGCCGTGTTTCCCCCGATTCCGGAGACGGAAATCAACAATAGAAAAATCTCCCGCTCCTGCTTCTCGGCAAATCCGTAAAGCACATAAGCGTCTTCCCGAATCGCCTCGTGAATATATAGCTTACAGTTTTTCTTTCCCTGAATAGCCGAATAGGTATTCAAGGATATATTGGCGGCATATCCCACCCCGTTACAGTCAATCACTGCGGTTGCCGGACTTAGTTCGGCAAGTTCGCCTCTAATATATTCTATCATAACAGGGACAAAGATAAAACAATTTCACCACAGAGGGCACAGAGGCCACAGAGTTTTTTCGATGCAATACATCACACCCTGATTTGCTTTCATGCGGACCGGTATTGCCTGCTAGTGAAAAAAAATAAAATATTAAAGCGAATGAACCAAAGTTAGTAGTAAATTGTTTACTTTTGCAAGCAAAAGAAAGAAATTTGTTCATTAAAACCAAGAAAAGAATGAAAAAAGTAAGAGCTGCCATCGTTGGTTATGGCAACATTGGACATTATGTACTTGAAGCGCTTCAGGCGGCACCTGATTTCGAAATAGCCGGAGTCGTTCGTCGTGCAGGAGCAGAGAACAAACCGGAAGAGTTGGCAAACTATGCAGTAGTAAAGGACATAAAAGAGTTGGGGGATGTAGACGTAGCTATTCTTTGCACGCCAACCCGCAGCGTTGAGAAATATGCAAAAGAATATCTGGCAATGGGGATTAATACGGTAGACAGTTTCGATATCCACACTGGTATCGTAGACTTACGCCGCACACTGAATGCTGCCGCCAAAGAACATAAAGCCGTATCGATCATCTCTGCCGGATGGGATCCGGGAAGCGACTCCATCGTACGCACCATGCTCGAAGCGATTGCTCCGAAAGGAATCACTTACACCAACTTCGGTCCGGGTATGAGCATGGGACACACAGTAGCCGTAAAAGCTATCGACGGAGTGAAAGCCGCTCTTTCCATGACTATTCCTACCGGCACGGGAATCCACCGCCGCATGGTGTACATCGAACTGAAAGACGGATATAAATTTGAAGAAGTAGCTGCTGCCATCAAAGCAGATCCTTACTTCGTGAATGATGAAACACACGTGAAACTCGTTCCGAGCGTAGACGCTCTATTGGATATGGGTCACGGTGTAAATCTCACTCGCAAAGGCGTATCCGGCAAAACACAGAATCAGTTGTTCGAATTTAATATGCGCATCAACAACCCCGCACTGACAGCACAAGTGCTAGTATGTGTGGCACGTGCTTCGATGAAGCAACAGCCGGGATGTTACACAATGGTAGAAATTCCTGTTATCGACCTTCTCCCCGGCGACCGTGAAGAATGGATCGGACATTTGGTATAATATATTTTATACATAAAATAAAAATTAAATAGAGAAAGGCGATACACCTTTCTCTATTTTTTTTCTTTGTGAAGATACTACAAAAAACACAATTATGAGGAAACTGTTCATTCCATCAACCACGACGGTTTCCAACTGGACACCGAGCATTGAGTACGCATCAAATTTTTAAAACCGCAGGGAGTATCATACGCCGATATTTCTTTAAAAAAAGAATAAGGCGAAGAAACGCTTTACGGAAAATAAAGTATCTTTGCGACTCAATATTTTTTGTGACTTAACAATTCAAAAAAGGAACATTGAAGAACAAACGATACAATAATATAGAAGAATGGGCAAATACCCTTAGCCATGGAATAGGTATTCTGCTTGGAATCGTGGCCGGATATTTGTTATTGGAAAAGGCTTCCAAAAATATAGAGCCGCAGTGGGCAGTTGCTTGTGTATCTGTCTACTTGGCGGGGATGCTTTCTTCTTATGTCAGCTCTACGTGGTATCACGGCAGTCGTCCGGGAAAGCTGAAAGAGCTGCTCCGTAAATTCGATCATGGAGCTATCTATTTGCACATTGCCGGAACCTACACTCCTTTTACCCTGCTCGTTCTGCGGCATGCCGGCGGATGGGGATGGGGAATTTTCGCTTTCGTCTGGCTATCGGCTATCGCCGGTTTCATTCTTAGCTTCAAAAAACTGAAAGAACACAGCAATCTCGAAACGGCTTGTTACGTAGGGATGGGCGCCTGTATATTGGTAGCCATGAAACCTTTGTTAGACCATCTGGGAGAACTGGGAGCCACTACCGCTTTCTGGTGGCTGATTGGCGGAGGAGTTTCGTATATCGTGGGAGCTGTTTTTTATTCGTTGCGCAAACCATATATGCATGCCACTTTCCACTTGTTTTGTCTGGGGGGCAGCATCGGGCATATCATTGCCATCTGGCTGATTCTATAAGGAATAGTAGGGACAAAAAAAAGGCTATCTATCCCAGACAGCCAATCTTTGTTAACCTTAA
>OGRC01000938.1_pt1 | contig 21328 bp, 18 predicted proteins | sample 1553431 | NCBI WGS metagenome assembly OGRC01 (sample SAMEA2580064, study PRJEB22360) | human gut metagenome | biome: human gut; feature: human-associated habitat; material: faeces | place: Denmark | collected 2008/2010
GTTATTCTGGACTGCTGCCGAAGAGGCTATGAACTTGGTTTTCGCACGTTCGTCCTGCAAGGCGGTGAGGACGGATATTTTACCGATCCGGTACTGACCGACATTGTGCATGCGATCCGCACCGAATTTCCGAACTGCGCGATCACGCTTTCCATCGGAGAACGTTCCCGCGACAGCTATCAGCAACTGTTTGACGCCGGAGCCAATCGTTTTCTTCTCCGGCACGAGCCGTTTGACAGCACCCATTACGCGTCGCTCCATCCTGCAGGACTGACCGCCGCCTCCCGTCAGAAATGTCTCTGGAATTTAAAAGAGATCGGCTATCAGGTCGGAAGCGGATTTATGGTCGGTTCTCCCGGACAGACAACGGAAAACCTTGCCGACGACCTGCTTTTTCTTAAAAAATTGAATCCGCAGATGGTCGGGATCGGTCCGTTCATTCCACATCATGATACGCCATTTGCCAAAGAACAGGCGGGCAGTCTGGAGCTGACCTTGTTTCTGCTCGGCGCTATCCGGCTGATGCTTCCGAAAGTCCTGCTCCCGGCTACGACCGCTCTCGGAACGATCGCTCCGGACGGAAGAGAACAAGGAGTTCTCGCCGGAGCAAATGTCGTCATGCCCAACCTGTCTCCAAAAGATGTCCGTGGCGATTATCTGCTCTACGACAACAAAATCTGTACCGGAGACGAAGCTGCCGAATCCGTAGCCAATCTGAAACGCTCCATGCAGGCGATCGGCTATGACGTCGTTGTAGATCGCGGCGATTCGCTGAACATGTAGCGTATTAAAAAAACATATAACTTATTGAAAAAACATGTAACAACAAACGCCGTCCGACAAATTGTTTTGTGCTTTTTATTGTCTGCAAAAAAAGAGATAAAAAGAAAGGAAGATAAAGCAATGTATCCCTACAACCCCCACTCCCAAAAGGCAGAGGAATTTATCAACCATGAGGAAATTCTGGAAACACTCGCCTACGCCGATGAAAACAAAGACAATCTTGCATTGATCGATTCTCTGATCGAAAAAGCAAAAAAACGGAAAGGGCTGTCCCACCGTGAAGCTTCCGTTCTCCTCGCCTGTTCCGACGAGGAAAAGAATCAGGAAATCTTCAAACTTGCGGAACAGATCAAAAAAGATTTCTATGGAAACCGGATTGTGATGTTCGCGCCGCTTTATCTGTCCAACTACTGCATCAACGGCTGCACCTACTGTCCGTACCACCTGAAAAATAAACATATCGCCAGAAAAAAACTGACACAGGAGGAAATCCGCCAAGAAGTCATTGCCTTGCAGGATATGGGACACAAGCGTCTGGCGCTGGAAGCCGGAGAAGATCCGGTTCACAATACGATGGATTATTATCTGGATTCGATCAACACCATTTACAGCATCAAGCATAAAAACGGCGCGATCCGCCGCGTTAACATCAATATTGCCGCAACGACCGTAGATGATTACCGCCTGCTCAAAGAAGCCGGCATCGGAACATACATCTTATTTCAGGAAACGTACCATAAAGAAAGCTATCTGGAACTGCATCCGACCGGACCAAAACACGACTACAACTATCATACCGAAGCAATGGACCGCGCCATGGAAGGCGGCATAGACGACGTCGGTCTGGGCGTTCTCTTCGGACTGGACAAATACCGCTATGAATTTGCCGGACTTCTCATGCATGCCGAGCATCTGGAAGCGGCGTTCGGAGTCGGTCCGCACACGATCAGCGTTCCTCGTCTGAAACATGCCGATGACATCGATCCCGATCAGTTTGACAACGGAATCGACGATGATACTTTTGCCAAAATCGTTGCCTGCATCCGAATCGCCGTTCCATATACGGGAATGATCATCTCCACCCGCGAAAACCAAAAAACGAGAGAACGCGTCCTGCATCTTGGTATCTCCCAGATCAGCGGCGGATCACGGACAAGCGTCGGCGGCTACTGCGAACCGGAGCCGGAAGATGCCAAATCCGAGCAGTTTGACGTCAGCGACACCCGCACGCTCGACGAAGTTGTCCGCTGGCTTATGGAAATGGATTACATCCCAAGCTTCTGCACCGCATGTTACCGCGAAGGAAGAACCGGCGACCGTTTCATGTCTCTTTGTAAAAGCGGGCAGATCCAAAACTGCTGTCATCCGAACGCTCTTATGACACTGAAGGAATATTTGATGGATTACGCTTCTCCTGAAACAAAAGCGATCGGCGATAAGCTGATCGACAGAGAGGTTCTCAATGTTCCGAATGAAAAAGCGCGCGCTGTCGTTTTAGAAAACCTGAAACTGATCGAACAGGATAACCGAAGAGATTTCCGTTTTTAATACAGCGAACAATAAGCGCCTTCTATATTCACTAACCAGACTTATTTTCTGACAAAATTCTTACAAATCTAATTTTAAAAACTTTTTAAAAACAATCCTTGCCGGACTGACTGATTCAGTCCGGCAAACCCTATCAAACCCTATACACCTATCTTTTCTTGTGATATAATGAGCGTTGGCAGACGGAAGCCGCGGCAGGAAACCGCTTTCGCTTCCTTTGCAAATTTACATACAGACGAAGCTGTATCGTTTCGTCTTATGCATGGCAATGAAAAGAGGGAATAACCATGAGTGCACAAAATCTCACCCTGCTGACAGATCTTTACGAACTGACAATGATGCAGGGATATTTTGAATCACAGGCAAACGAAACGGTCATTTTCGACGTATTTTTCCGCGAAAACCCAAACAAAGGCGGATACTCTGTCATGGCCGGTTTAGAGCAGGTGATCGAATATATTAAAAACTTGAATTTTTCTTATGAAGACGTAGATTATCTGCGGGGACTCGGACTGTTCAGCGAAGACTTCCTGCACTATTTAAGCGGATTTCACTTCAGCGGCGATATTTACGCCATTCCCGAAGGCAGCGTCATCTTTCCGCGGGAACCGCTTGTGAAAGTGATCGCCCCGATCATGGAAGCGCAGTTGGTGGAAACCGCGATCTTAAACATCATCAATCACCAGTCTCTGATCGCAACAAAAGCTTCCCGCGTCGTCCATGCGGCACAGGGAAACGGCGTGATGGAGTTCGGACTGCGCCGCGCGCAAGGACCTGACGCAGGACTTTATGGCGCAAGAGCCGCCATGATCGGAGGATGTGTCGGAACGTCCAATGTCCTTGCGGGAAAAATGTTTGACGTTCCGGTTCTCGGGACACATGCCCACAGCTGGATCATGAGCTTCCCGGACGAATATACAGCGTTTAAGGAATACGCCAGACTGTATCCTGACGCCTGCACACTTCTCGTAGATACATACGATACATTGAAGTCAGGCGTTCCGAATGCGATCCGCGTATTTCAGGAAATGAAAGATGCAGGAATTCACCCGAAAAGTTACGGTATCCGTCTTGATTCCGGCGACCTTGCCTACCTTTCCAAAAAGGCACGGAAAATGCTTGATGAAGCCGGATTCCCTGACGCAGTTATCGCCGCGTCTAATGATCTGGATGAATTTTTGATCAACGACCTGAAAATTCAGGGAGCGGCTATCACTTCCTGGGGTGTCGGCACGAATCTGATCACATCGAAAGACTGCCCGTCGTTCGGAGGCGTTTACAAGCTTGCCGCCATCCAGAACAAAGACGGAGCATTTGTTCCGAAGATCAAGATTTCCGAAAATATCGAAAAGATCACAAATCCCGGAAACAAAACAATCTACCGCATTTATGAGAAAGAAACAGGAAAGATCCGCGCCGATCTGATCTGTTTCGCGGACGAAACTTACGATACGTCCGAAGATCTGCTTCTTTTCGATCCGAATTCCACATGGAAAAAAACACGGCTTGAAGGCGGCACATATACAATGAAAGAAATTTTGAAACCGATCTTTATCCGCGGGGAATGCAAATACACTTCCCCTTCTGTAAAAGAGATCGCCGCTTTCTGCGCACAAGAGAAGAACACGCTGTGGGATGAAACAAAACGACTCTTCAACCCGCATAAAGTATATGTAGACCTTTCACAGAAGCTTTACGATACAAAAACCGAACTGTTGAATAACGTAAACCGATAGGAACATATTTATCTCAGATCAATACTTAATATGAATGTTCCGTACTATAATGAAACAAATCGAATATCTGGAATTAAAGGAGTATAAACAATTATGAAAATCATCGTACTCGCCGGAGGACTAAGCACCGAAAGAGACGTTTCTCTTGCTTCCGCTGCCGGCATCTGCCGCACATTAATCGAAAAAGGGCATGACGCATTTCTTCTCGACGTATTCTTAGGACTGGAACACGCTCCCGAACATTTGGAAGACGTATTTACCCTTCCGGGACATGGTCTTGAAATTGCAAAAAACATCAGCGCCAAAGAACCAGACCTTGCCGCTGTCAAAGCATCCCGCCCTGATCAGTCCGACTGTTTCTTAGGACCGAACGTCATCGAATTATGCCGTTTGGCAGATATCACATTTCTCGGACTGCACGGCGGTGAAGGAGAAAACGGAAAACTGCAGGCTACCTTTGATCTGCTCGGCATCCGCTACACAGGTCCCGATTCTCTCGGATGTGCAGTCGCTATGGACAAAGGGCTGACAAAACAAGTCTTTCTTCAGGCCGGCATCGACACACCGGCAGGCGTTACCCTTCACAAAAAAGCAAAAGACCATTCCCTTGCTTCAACAGGTCTTTCCCTTCCTGTCGTTGTAAAGCCATGTTCCGGCGGTTCCAGCATCGGAGTATACATTGTCAGCACAGAAGAAGAATACGCAGAAGCTTTGGAAAAATCCTTTTTCTATGAAGACGAAGTCGTTGTGGAAGAATATATCAAAGGCCGCGAATTCGCATGCGGCGTGATCGACAACGAGGCGCTTCCTCCGATCGAGATCATCCCGAAGACAGGCTTTTTCGACTACGCAAATAAATATCAGGCTGATGCAACTTTAGAAGTATGTCCTGCGGATATTCCTGCAAAAACAGCTTCACGGATGATGGAACTTACTGTAAAGGCATTTCGCGCGCTGAAACTCAACGTATACAGCCGGGCTGATTTTCTTCTCGATGAAAAAGGAAATCTTTACTGTCTGGAAATGAACACACTTCCGGGCATGACCGCTGCCAGTCTGCTTCCGAAAGAAGCGAAAGCGGCAGGGATTGAATACGGCGATCTGTGCGAATTGATCATCAAAAAATCATTAGAAGCGCGCTATTAATATTTGATCCGAAACATCGTGTTGTAACTCTTAGAAAAACATTCTGTTTCAATAAATCATCAGAAAGATGTTGTTAAGAAAGGCAGGAGCTATCTTATGAAACATATGTCATTACAGGAAATTGCCGCAGCCTGCGGCGGTACATACTACGGCGAATCCGAATCTCTTTCCCGCGAAGTAAAAAGCGTCGTCATCGACAGCCGGAAAGCAGAAAAAGACAGTCTGTTCATCGCGATCCGCGGAGCCCGCGTTGACGGACATACATTTATCCCTAAAGTAATGGAACAAGGAGCGCTCTGCGCTGTTTCCGAGGAAGATCTCGGAGACGTTCCCTATTCCTATATTAAAGTAGCGTCATGCGAACAGGCTTTAAAAGACATCGCCGAACATTACCGCCGTTCCCTCGACATCAAGGTTGTAGGCATTTCGGGCAGTGTCGGTAAAACAAGTACAAAAGAGATGATCGCATCCGTTCTCTCACAAAAATATTCGGTTCTGAAAACAGAAGGAAACTTTAATAACGAGATCGGACTTCCTCTCACTGTTTTCAACCTCCGTGAGGAACATGAGATCGCAGTTCTCGAAATGGGGATCAGCGGCTTCGGTGAGATGACACGCCTTGCAAAAGTCGCACGCCCGGATGTCTGTGTCCTTACAAATATCGGCGTTGCTCATCTGGAAAATTTAGGCTCTAGAGACGGGATCCTGAAAGCAAAGACAGAGATGTTCGCTTATATGAATAAAAACGGAACGATCATCCTAAACGGAGACGATGACAAACTGCGCGGATATATTCCCGAAAACGGAATTACCCCTGTATACTTCGGACTTGACGATCGCTGCAGCTTCCACGCAGGAAATGTTTCCGGCAAAGGCTTAAACGGAACTGACGCACAGTTTTTCACACCAAAATCTTCTTTTACGGCACATATCAACATCCCGGGCGCTCATATGGTATATAACGCGCTCGCAGCAGCCGCGGTCGGATACGCACTCGGCATGACGGACAGCGAGATCCGCGCAGGAATCGAAGCAAATGTTCCGATCGCAGGACGCAACAATCTGATCCGTGCACCTCACTTTACGATCATTGACGATTGTTATAATGCAAACCCTGCTTCTATGAAGGCTTCTCTCGATGTCCTTGCCTTTGCAGACACGCGCAAAACCGCAATCCTCGGAGATATGTTTGAGCTCGGGGAAAACGAAAAACAGATGCATCGCGAAGTCGGTATCCACGCCGTCCAAAAAGGGATTGATGTTCTGATCTGTATCGGCAGTTTAATGAAGTCGGCGGCAGAGGGAGCGCTGGAATACATGAAAGAACACACAGGCGAAACGCATACTGAAAAATCCCTGTCATCTTCCGAACCTTTTACGACTCAGATCTGTTATTTTGACACAAAAGCTGATTTTCTTCGCGAAGCGAAAGACCTTTTAAAAGAAGGCGACACTATACTTGTAAAAGCTTCCCACGGAATGGAGTTTCCGGAAATCGTTGAACTTCTGCAAAAATAATAATTTATTTTGATAAAACATAGGAGAAGGATTATGAAATATCAGGTTCTCGTCCTTGATCTGGACGGCACTTTGACCAATTCAAAAAAAGAAATTACTGCGCCGACAAAGCAGGCGCTTCTTGAGATTCAAAAAGACGGACGCACCGTCGTGCTTGCAAGCGGAAGACCGATCAACGGCGTCGCACCGCTGGCGAAAGAACTTCAGATGGATGCTTTCGGCGGATATATGCTCTCTTTTAACGGCGCGCGTATTACAAAATGCTCCACCGGCGAGATCATTTACAACAAAACGATCCCGAAAGAAATCATCCGTCCTGTTTGGGAATACGCAAAAACATTTCCGGGACTGGATATCATCTCTTACGATGACACCCATATTTTCTCAGGAATCTGCCCGAATAAATATGTAGAAATCGAATCCGGCATAAATAGTATGGAAATCGTACCTACAGACGACTTTCCAAACACCCTTGATTTTCCGGTAAATAAACTTCTGATCTGCGGTGATCCGAAAATACTTGAAACGATGATCGAACCTCTCCGAAAACAATATCACGGACTTTTGAACATCTATCTGTCCGAACCGTTTTTCTTAGAGATCATGCCGAAAAATATCGACAAAGCACAGTCTCTCCAAAAGCTGTTAAACAGCATCGGACTGACTGCAAACGAAATGATCTGCTGCGGCGACGGATTCAACGATCTGTCCATGATCGAATATGCAGGACTTGGTGTTGCCATGGAAAACGCACAGCCGATCATAAAAGAAACCGCCGACTTCATCACCCGTTCAAATGACGAAGACGGCGTACTCCATGTAATCAATACGTTTATGCGTTAAAGAAACCTTTTATAACAACTCAGCAATCTGTAAGAGCTGTTACAGAACTTTTTCAGGAAAAGAAAAGTTCCATCACTTCCTGTGCCGGCATTTCTTTTCCTGTAAACAGTTCAAACGCCGCAGCTCCCTGCCAAAGCAGCATACCGATTCCTCCGACTGCGGCTTTACAGCCCAGTTCTTTTGCTTTTTTTATAAGCAATGTCTCTCTCGGATTATATACGACATCCGCAACAGCCAACTCTTTATGAAGGAATTCGACCGGAACAGGAAGTACGTTTTCTAAGGGACTCATTCCGGCTCGGGTCGCATTGATCAAAAGATCGCTTCCGGCAATGGCGTCTCCTAATTTTCTTTCATCATCAATATCTTCGATATATATTTTTTTCATCGACGGCACTGTCTTTTTGATCTTTTCCACCGTCCGTTCACCGTTTGCATAAAATTCATCTTTTCGGTTAAAAATCGCAATCTCTGCCGCGCCGTCAAGCGCCGCCTGTACTGCAATGGCCGTCGCCGCGCCGCCTGTGCCAAGAAGAACGAGCTTCTTTCCCTTTATATCAACTCCATGCTCCTTAAGATTACGGATAAATCCGATTCCGTCCGTAATATGTCCTGTCATTGTCCCATCTTCTTCCACAACAACTGTATTACATGCTCCGACAAGCTCCGCTGCCGGAGACAGTCTGTCTACAAGACGGGCAGTCGCAGTTTTATTCGGCATCGTTATATTGAATCCGCCCACATTCAACGTGCGAAACGCTTCAATCGCGTCTTTCGTCTTCTCAAGCGGTATATCAAACGCAAGATATGCCGCATCGATCCCAAGCTTTTCAAAGCTGTAATTGTACATTGCCGGAGAGCCTGAATGACCTACCGGCGAGCCGATCAATGCGTAAAGTCTTGTATGTCCGTTAATTCTTCTTTCCATTTTTCACCCTCCATATTCATTCTTTCCGCAAAAACAACGCGGTACAAATATGGATACAGTATATCACAACTTTTCTTTCGCTTCAACACTTTAAAGTACGAATATATCGTTATTAATGCACAAAACTGCCACGAAACCAACTCTTTTTTTGCCCTGTAATACTAACGCGTTATTGTTTTGTCTTGATGAATTGCCCCTTTCTGAAAAATGTGCTATGTTATTCCAAAAGGAAAGGAGTCTTTAAGAAAATATGAAAAACAGTTTTTCTTTTATCACAAAACACATTTCATGGAAATACGTTTTACTTCTCGTTATCCTTATTTATATCCTCCTTCTCACAGTTCCTTATCTGCCCCACAAATCGGTGTCCGAGGCGCACAAAGAAAAGGCTGCCGCCACCAAATACTACTCTGACACTGTCGGAACGGAACGTATTTCCTACATTACAGACAATACGGATGCGCTTCTATATCGGCTCAGCATGATCGAAGAGGCAAAAGACTCCATCATTTTGTCAACTTTTGATTTTAACGACGATCAGGCCGGACAAGATATCCTGGCTTCCTTACTGAACGCTGCCAAACGAGGCGTCAATGTTCGTGTCATCATCGACGGGATCAGCGGATTTATGGACGTACAGCATAATCCATGGTTTCTTGCCTTAGACGCTCATGAAAACGCTCAGGTACACATTTATAATCCGGTCAATCTCTTAAAACCATGGGATATGCAGGCTCGTCTTCATGACAAATATCTCATCATTGATAATACCATGTACATGCTCGGCGGGCGCAACACAATGAATCTCTTCCTTGGGAACTATTCAAAAGGCAAAAACATCGACAAAGAACTGTTCGTTTATGAAACTGCCGACATCGATAAAAAGAGCAATTCCACAGGAACATCTCTTTCCCAGCTTCAGGCTTATTTTGAATCTGTGTGGAATTCTTCAGACAGCAAACCATGCAGAGGTTCACGAACCGGAAAAAAGACTTCCGAAAAAGCAGACGCGCTGGAAAAACGTTACGAAGAACTACAGACGCAGTATTCAGAAGCATTTAAAAAACAAAATTGGGAAGAAAAGACATTTCCAGCAAACCGGGTGACACTTTTAAATAACCCGATCCAGTCAGCGAACAAAGAACCTTGGATGTGGTATTCCCTTCATCAGCTTATGATGTCCGGCGATCAGGTAACGATCTACACGCCTTACATCATATGTGGGAAAGAAATGTATGAAGATCTCTCACAGTTAACCGGAAACAACGTGTCTGTTGAGATCATTACAAATGATGTCGCAAAAGGTGCGAACCCCTGGGGGTGTTCTGATTATTTAAATGAAAAAGAAAAAATATGGGATACAGGCGTAAAAGTTTATGAATACATGGCGCGCCACTCCTGCCATACAAAAGCCGTCCTCATCGACGACCGTATGAGTATCGTCGGTTCTTACAACCTTGATATGAGAAGCACTTACTTAGATACCGAATTAATGCTTGCAGTCGATTCCCCGGAATTAAACGCTCTCATAAGAAAGGAAGCGGAACATGATAAAACATTCTCAAAAACAATGGAAAACGGAGAATATATTTACGGAGAGAACTATAAAACAAAAGAATTAAGTACGGGGAAAAAAATATTCTACGCGACTCTTCGTCAGATCATCAAGCCGATCCGAAGATTTTTATAAAATACAAACGACTTTTTTGCGAAAGTTTTACAAGAACTATCATCAAGGTTTTCTAAAGCATTTTATAATAATGCATGCATCTTCACTGTATGGGAACAGCGTTACACATCAGACATCCCCTGTACTTTGCCAAGAACTGTTCCCATGCAGATAAACTGATCTTTCGCTTTTACTTCTATATCCTGCTCCAGCACATTCAGCGCTTTCAGCTTTCTCACGCCTTGTTCCTGATATAACAATCTCAAATAGTAGACTCCATTTACAGAAAAAATTCCTATTTCATTCTGCCCTGCTTTCTTCTCTGTCAGAGCGATAACGTCTCCTTTTCGAAATATCGGCTCATATTTATCTGTCTGAATCTGCAGACAGAACTCCATGCCGTCAATTATATTTTCTTTTCTCACATAAAACTCAAAATACTCCGCATTCTTTTTACACAGTGTATTCAGCCCTTTTCCTTCATCTTTCACACACGGAAAAGAGATCCAGGCTTCCCGCTGCATCCTCGTATACTCTTCTTCTATTACCATACGAACCAGTTTTTTCCCGCTGCTTGTTAATTTTCTGTATTTTTCAAGCGCGTCAATCTCGTCCTGTGAGATCGGTCTTTTACATGCACGGGCAATCTCCCTGTTTCTCACATGTTCTTCATAAAAATAATTCGCATCTACTTCAAGCACCACCATTAATGAAACAAAAATATCCGGTTTTGGATAGCTGATCCCATTCTCATAATTTGCAATCGCCGACGGCGTAACCTGTACCTCTTCGGCAAGCTGTGCTCTTGACATGTTCAATTCCTGTCTTCGTTTCCGAATCTTATTTCCGATCATCGTCATTATGATAACCCTCTCTTCACCACATATTATCCAAAGTATATTACAAGTTTCATGTAAAATCAACATTTTTTCAAGATTTATGTAAAATTGCATTGACTTTTTATTCAAACTGTCGTAAACTAATCTAGAAATAGCCATAAAATTGGTATATTTTCTTAATATCAATCAATTTTGTCAGGCAATATTAACAACTAGAATCGAGGGGCATGATGAAAGATTATGTAATAGATGCGCTGATAAGCATCGGAATTCCGGCAGGGATCAAGGGATTTTCTTATATTTGTGACGCAATGGAATTATTTAGTACCGATCCATACTATCCAGACGGAAAGATATCAGTGCTTTACATTGACATCGCCAAAAAATATCATACAACGCCGTCACGGGTAGAACGTTCTATACGCCACGCTTTCGATATTGCATTAACGAAAGGAGATCCCGATATGGTAGCACACTATCTGGATCTGACGAATCGGCAAAACTCTACACAACTTCGAACACTCTATCTCCGAATCGGGCAGGAACGACGGAGACATCAGGCAGAACGCCGCCATCAGCAATGCAACCCACAGACTTGTACTTCACAGACTTGTGAATTTAAAGCACAGATCTATATGGAAGCAATGAAAACCTTATCTGAGGAGATCGAATCTTTATTAAATCGCACTCTTGCTTCTGTAACAAACAATGTTTCTCTGGCTGACAGGGAACACAACGGACAAGTCCGTCTTGAATTTCCAAACTCTTTTAAATAAATTTCAAAAGTTCTGTTCTGCTTTTACTGCATTTACAGCAAACAGCGCCAAACGTAAATACCGATTGTTTTCTGCTTGGTTTTCCTTCATCCTTCATGTATAATATTTATTAGTAAAGCAGAAAGAGGTGTTTTTTTGAATCAGCAGAAAATTGAAAATCCATTAGGTTATAAAAGCATCCCTTCCTTGTTGAAGGGATTTGCTATTCCAAGCATTATCGCCATGCTTGTCAGTTCACTGTATAATATCGTTGATCAGATCTTCATTGGACAAGGAGTCGGTTATCGGGGCAATGCAGCTACAAATGTCTCTTATCCCCTCACGACAATCTGTCTTGCGATCGCTTTGCTCATCGGCATCGGAAGCGCTTCAAGATTTTCACTCTATTTAGGCGCCGGAGAAAAAGAGAAGGCGAAAAAAGTAATCGGCAACGGCATCTGCATGATGATCGTGTTCGGCATTATTTACATGATACTGGCAGAAATCTTCATGGTTCCGCTCCTGACAGCTTTCGGAGCAACTCCTGACATCATGCCTTATGCAAAGACCTATTCCTATATTGTAGCTGCCGGCATGCCCTTCCTTATTATCACAAACGGTATGAGCAATCTCGCAAGAGCAGACGGAAGCCCCAAATATTCTATGACATGTATGCTGATCGGCGCAGTGATCAACACGATCCTTGATCCGATCTTTATCTTTGTCTTCAACCTCGGCGTAGCAGGCGCTGCATGGGCAACGATCATAGGGCAATTTTTTTCCTTTCTTTTTGCGATCCTCTATATACGGAAATTTAAAAATATTTCATTATCATTAAAAGACATCCGCCTTTCTCCGGGGGAATGTCTTCAGACTGCATCACTTGGAATGAGTAATAGTCTGAACCAGATTGCCATCACTTTTGTCCAGATCGTCCTGAACAACTCGCTGACCTACTACGGAGCTTTATCTGTTTACGGAAAGGAAATTCCCCTTGCGGCATGCGGTATTGTCATGAAGACAAATGCAATCCTGCTTGCCGTCATTATCGGAATTTCTCAAGGATCACAGCCGATCATCGGATTCAACTACGGCGCCGGACAATATAACCGTGTGCGGGAAACATATAAACTTGCCATCACGGCAAATCTTGTTGTCTCTGCCATCGGATTTATTTTGTTCCAATTCTTCCCATATCAGATCATTTCATTATTCGGAACAGGCGAACCGGCGTATTTTGAATTTTCCGTACGCTTCATGCGGATCTTCCTGTTTATGGTCATTATCAACGGAGTTCAGCTTCTGTCCTCCAACTTTTTTGCTGCAATCGGAAAACCTGTAAAAGGACTGGTGCTTTCTATGACAAGGCAAGTGCTGTTTCTTATTCCTTTTGTCCTTATTCTTCCGATTTTTTTCGGACTTGACGGGATTTTGTTTGCAGGACCTGCTGCAGACAGTCTTGCATTTATCATCACCGTAATATTGATTGCAGTTGAGATGAAAAAAATGAAACAGGCAGAAACTCTTAAAACTGAAACAGATTAAAACGAAAAATAATTGTAACGAAATTGATCAAAACGAAATCGATTGAAAGGAGATGTTCTATGCCTACCAACATTGAGAAAAACCAGATTACAGAAGGCATTATTTGGCGGCAGCTTCTGCTTTTCTTCTTTCCTATTTTACTCGGAACTTTTTTTCAGCAGCTATATAACACGATCGACAGCGTCATCGTCGGTCAGTTCGTCGGAAAGGAGGCGCTTGCGGCAGTAGGCGGTTCTTCTGCACAGATTGTCGCTTTTGTCGTCGGATTTTTCACCGGACTTTCTTCCGGAGCGTCTGTAACGATTGCACAGTTTTTTGGAGCAAAAGATGCCCGTTCTGCAAATAAAGGACTCCACACAGCATACGCGATCGCCGCTTCAGGCGGTCTTATCCTTACAGTATCAGGAATTATTCTGACGCCTTTTCTTTTGAAAATGATGAACACGCCTGCCGATATTATCGAAGATTCTGCCATTTACTTAAAGATCTATTTTGCCGGAATCATTTTCGTTCTCATCTATAATATGGGATCGGCAATTCTTCGCGCCACAGGAGATTCCAAGCGTCCGCTCTATTACCTGATTATCTGCTGTATCATCAATATTGTGCTGGACGTTTTATTTGTCATCGTTTTCCATATGGGAGTTATGGGCGTCGCTGTTGCCACGCTCATTGCGCAGGCTGTAAGCGCTGTGCTTGTCACGTTAAAACTAATGCATTCTGAAGAAATATTAAAACTTTCTATTAAACAGATCCGCTTCCACGGCTCTATTTTAAAAATGCAGTTAAAACTCGGACTTCCGACCGGATTTGAAGCTGTACTTTTTTCTATTACTAATATCGCCATCCAATCCGCGGTCAACACATTCGGCACAGACACGACCGCCGCATGGTCTGCCTATGGAAAACTTGACGCTATTTTTTGGATGGTCAGCACCGCATTCGGAATTGCGATCACGACCTTCGTCGGACAGAACTACGGAGCAGGCAAGATGGATCGTGTACGAAGAAGCACCCGTGTATGTCTTCTCATGGATTTTGTAGTTTCTTCCATACTCGTTGTCTTTCTGATTGCAGCACGTTTCCTTTTATTCCGGTTATTTACAAGTGACAGTCATGTTATCCAGATCGGATGCGATATGCTCGTTCTTATCACCCCGTGGTACATTGTGTATGTATTTATTGAAATTCTTGCCGGATCACTACGCGGAGTCGGCAATGTCGTTGTCCCTGTGATCATTACACTTTTGGGCGTCTGCGTACTTCGTATTATATGGCTGACCGCCGTATTAAAGATCTCACCGACGATACCTTCCATCATCTTAAGCTATCCCGTCACATGGGTTGTGACTGCGCTTGCATTTATTATCTACTATATATACACAACTCATAAAACAAAAAGATAAAATAAAAAATTACCCGATTCCTATGATGATTCGGGTAATTTTTTATTTACTGCACATTTCTGCCTGTCAGTCAATATTATGATATCGTTTTCGGGAATTTCAAACAGGCTTTAAACTGATCGCAATCGATCAATATATCAAATTCTCCTCCGAGCGCCTTTGCGTAAGTACTTACGATCGCCAATCCCAGTCCGTTTCCGTCTCCTGAACGAGCCTTATCTCCACGTGCAAATCTTTCAATAATATCTTCTTTTGTAAAATCCATCGGATATCCTGACGTATTTGTTACCTCCAAACAAACTTCCTCTTTTCCATCCAACTGCAAAAGCTTCGTCTTTACAAAAACACGCGTCCCATTCGCCGAATATTTCAGCGCATTTTCAATCAGATTCTGACAGATCCTGTAAAAATAGGAATTATCTGATATAAGACTCGTATCTTCTTTTGTCAGATCGGTGACAAATTCTAAATGACTTTCCCTGATCCTGTCATCCATATCTGCAAAGATCTGTTCGATCATCCGATTCACTTCAAAAGGCTCCAAATGCAGTTCTACATTGCCGCTGCTCGCCTTTGCCAGATTAAACAAACTGTTGATCATTTCTTTTAACTTCTCTGCACGTTCTGAAATCACATCTACATAATCACGGACAACATCACTTAATTCTTCTCTCTTGATCAGTTCAATATAACCAACCATCGAAGTCAGCGGAGTTTTCAGATCATGGGAAACATTTGTAATAAGATCTACTCTGAGCTGATCGCTCCGCGACACTTTCTCCAGACTTTTTCTCTCAATCTCCAGCGCTTCTTTGATCCTGTTTTGATTTATTTCATCAAGATTACACATGATCATATCCAACTGTTTCTTCTTAAAATGATTCATCACTGTTTCGCTGATCATAAACTGAACGATCGCGGATAAGATCATGACATATCCTGAAGCATAATTATACTGATATCCGCCGCCCATATACATTCCGCCGTTCATCAAATATGACATGTACCAAAGCGCAACAATAAGCGCAGTCCCGCCAATCCACTGTAATTTACGCAACCGGCTTTTCCATCTGTTTTGCCATTTCACATAGGCATCCTTCTCACCCGGATTCCATTCACGAAATTTTCTTGTAATAAGAAACGCAGTCAGGAGCATCTGTCCTGCGCCGAACAACACATTTCCCAAGATTCCGAAAAACAGTGATTCTCCGGTAGGATGATATGTGCGATACGCTACAATGCTGTACCAAAATGCCGCTCCGAATCCCGCCAGTACAAGGCAGAACAGTTTCACTGCAATTCCGGTACTGCTCATCCAGCATTTGTCTAAAAATCCTTTCGCTTTTAACTTAATATTTTTCCATTTTGTATCCAATACCCCACACCACCTTTACATATCTTGGTTTCTTTGCATCAATTTCAATTTTCTCCCGTATATGTCTGATATGAACCATTACTGTATTTTCCACTGTATAATTTGCCGATTCCTGCCAGACATTTTCATAGATCTGTTCCGAAGAAAACACCTGTCCCGGATGTTCCATTAAAAGTTCTAATATTTTGTACTCTGTAGCAGTCAGCCTCACTTCCTCCCCTTCCACAAGGACAATTCTCTGCTTCTTGTCAAGTACAAGTCCCCCGTTTACAATCTGATCTTCGTTCTCCTTCGGAAGTTCTCCTCCCCACGCGCGGTATCTCCTCAGATGCGCTTTCACACGCGCCATTAATTCCGCCGGATTATACGGTTTTTCCACATAATCATCTGCGCCAAGAACAAGTCCTGATACTTTATCACTTTCCTCCGTCTTCGCCGAAAGGATGATAACCGGGATTCTGTATTTCTCACGAAGCTTCATAAGAGCCGACAGTCCATTCAACCGCGGCATCATCACATCAAGCAAAATCAGATCTACGGGATTTTTCTCAAGCATGTTCAGCGCTTCCATTCCGTCATACGCCTGAAGCACACGGTATCCCTCATATTTCAAAAGTTCACTGATTGAATATACAATTTCCTTGTTATCGTCCACAACCATAACAACCTCTCCGATATTCATGTCTTCTCCCATTTTTCTCACCTCTGCATTTTCCTTTATCTGATATAAACAATACACTTTCCCTGTTAAAAAAACCTCGATATAATTCTTAAATTTTTCTTATAAGATTCTGTGATATAATCCATCGCTTCTTGTGACGGTCAGCCGATTTAGCGGCTTGGACTTCACTGCGTGCAATCATTAGTCATTATACCACAAACGATAACAGGCGATTCGGAAATTTAACTGTTTCCGAACCGCCTGTTATCGTTACTCATGTGGATTTTATTCTATTCTGCCGCGATCTGTTTCACCTTGCCAAGCCCTTTCGCCACAGCAGGGATACAGATAATCACGAGCGTGATGATTGCTTCTGCCAAAAGAAAACTGTAGTTATATGCTATCGGATAGATCGCCGTCAATGATTTCGGGAAATTATCCGGCATATAGTCCATCCAGTACAAATATCCGCCCAATGCGTGAAATGCTCCTCTAGCCAAAACTGCCACAATATACCCTTTGATCAGACCATGCTTCTTCTTTGCAAAAAATCCTGCCACGCCAAGCGCTGCAAAAGCAAGAATATAATCACAGCATACCTGAAAGAAGGAAAGGACATATGGCTCCTGAATAAACTGAAGAATTCCATAAGCAAGTCCTACTAAAACTCCCGTTCCGACACCGTACCAGTTTGCCACAAGTACAATAAAGAGCATGCTGCACAATGTCACACTTCCACCCCACGGCATCTGGAAAATCTTCACATAAGATGTAACAAAAGCCAGCGCCATTGCAACCGCACAGAACACAAGCTGCTTCGTTGTCATTTTCTTACGCTCAGATCTCTTTCCTGCGAAAAATACTGCCGCCAAAAAAAGTACGACCCCCACAGATACCGTGACAACATATCCCGCAGTTGTCAGTCCGCCTTCTGCATTTACAAGTAAATCAAACATAAAAAAACCTCCTGTTCTCAGATTGAAAACAAAAGGTATAAACACTCATAACATAATCCCTACGTTGGCATTATCCAAATCAGGTTATGGGTCGAAGTTTCCAACTTCCTCTCAGCCTGTACACAAGCTCCCCTTGTCATCAATCCATATGTAATTTTTTGACCGACTCTATGATAACCTCTTTGACAAAAAATGTCAAGAAATTTGAAGAAACAGGCTGCATTCGCATTTCTGTAAAACTCATCTCATAACGCCTTAATTTTCACGCTCTATTTGCTTAAGCTGCTGATGCACATATGATACCGGAAGTCCGACTACGTTATAATAATCTCCGTCGATCCGTTCGATATAAGCCGCAAATCTCCCCTGTATGCCGTACCCTCCGGCTTTGTCAAGAGGTTCCCCGGTTGCCGCATATTCGCGGATCTCTTCTTCACTCATTTTACAGACGAAAACTTCCGTTTCAACCGCATGAACAACCGATGCTCTCTTCCCCTCTTTGTCAAAATCCAAAATTGCTACACCTGTATATACTTTATGACTTCTTCCCTGCAGGTTTTGAATCATACGGACGGCATCCGCTTCATCTTTCGGCTTTCCTAAAATACTTCCGTCCGATACAACGATCGTATCTGCACCGATCACGATCGTATTCCTCAATTCATTCTTTCCTTCTCGTCCTGTTTCCTGCGGCAAATCTTTCTTTTCCTGTAAATCTTCCGCAACATTTTCCGCCTTTGCAAGCGCAAGCTCTTTCACGATTGCTTCCGGTTCCCGACTATGATAAACTTCCTCCCTGTCACTGACTCTCACTTCAAATGAAATTCCGATTTGCTCAAGTAATTCCCGCCTTCTCGGAGATGCCGATCCAAGGATAATTCTTTTCTTCATCTGCATTTCGCCTCTCTGCTTTCTTCTCTTATTGATTTTCAAGTTATATGTTTTTCGTTATCTCGGTCCCATAAATTTATCACCATTCAGATTATTCCACCTACCTACAAGCCTTTTATTTCTTGCTATTATACTATAACTCAGTCCTGTTTTCAACGCCCTTTTGCAAACATATGTTCTTTTTATTTTATTATTTTTTTGTGTATTTTCACCCATTATTTTCTTTTGTTTTGTACGAATTGTACTGTAGAACAACCCTTTTTCGTATACTGATTCTACACAAAATGATTCCGAACAAAAGAAAAAATCCCGCACTTTTCAGATGCGTATATTGAAAAAAGCCCATACACCAGACTGTGAAGTGAACCGATTCATGTCACAGTCCTTTTTATACCCAAACAGCGATCTGGCACTAAATTTATAATGACAGCATTCCCTTTACTATGATAAAATGTAAAAGATTATTAAAAAAATATATGAGAAAGATGAAAATGAGGAGGATCTAACTTTGGAAAACAAAAGAATCATCCAAGTAGAAGAAAAAGTACCTTTTAAACTGCTCGTGCCGTTAAGCATCCAGCACATGTTTGCCATGTTCGGCGCATCCGTACTCGTTCCGTTCGTATTCGGACTGAATCCTGCCGTTGTTTTATTTATGAACGGAATCGGAACATTATTGTTCATTCTTATCACAAAGGGGAAAGCGCCGGCTTACCTCGGTTCCAGCTTCGCATTTCTGGCGCCTGCAGGAATTGTAATTGAAAAATGGGGTTACAGTTATGCTCTCGGCGGATTTGTTGCTGTCGGATTTTTAGGATGTATCCTTGCCTTGATCATCCGCAAATTCGGTTCCAAATGGATCGATGTCGTACTCCCGCCCGCTGCAATGGGACCGGTTGTCGCGCTGATCGGTCTTGAACTTGCCGGAACTGCCGCTTCTAATGCAGGTCTTACAGAGGCGTCCATCGACCCTAAAAATGTGATTGTATTCCTTGTCACTCTTTTAACAGCAGTCCTCGGCTCTGTATTATTCCGCAAATTTTTTGCCGTGATTCCGATCTTAATCGCGATCATTGCCGGATATATCGCAGCCCTTTTATGCGGAATCGTCGATTTCAGTGAAGTTGCTTCGGCGTCATTTTTTGCACTCCCGAACTTCTCTACACCGAAATTTAAATGGGAAGCGATTGTGATCATTCTTCCGGTCATCCTTGTCATTGCCTCCGAACATATCGGACATCAGATTGTGACAAGTAAAATTGTCGGCCGCGATCTTCTGAAAGATCCCGGGCTGCATCGCTCCTTGTTTGCCGATAATTTTTCCACGATGATCTCCGGATTTATCGGTTCTGTACCGACAACAACATACGGGGAAAACATCGGCGTTATGGCTATGACAAAGGTTTACAGTGTATACGTCATTGCAGGCGCCGCTGTACTGTCGATCATCTGCTCCTTTATTGGAAAAATGACAACACTGATCAGCACGATCCCGGGACCGGTTATCGGCGGAATTTCATTTCTTCTATACGGAATGATCGGTACGTCAGGTATCCGTATCCTTGTTGATTCTCAAGTTGACTACTCAAGATCAAGAAATATGGCGATGACTTCGATTATCTTCGTAACCGGATTATCCGGCATCAAAGTACAGTTCGGAAGCATCCAGCTTACAGGTATGGTACTTGCATGTGTTGTCGGAATGATTATGGGATTGATGTTCTTCGTCTTTGATAAACTCAAACTTACAAACGACAGAGAGAACAACTAAGCAGATTCATTCAGAAAATACACGAAAATGCACTGACAAAAAGAAAATTTAAAAAGAAAGAAACAGAGGAATCATTACCATGCTGAAAATCATCATTTCACCAGCGAAAAAGATGAATGTCACAGATGAATTTCCCTGTAACGCCACTGTCCCGGTCTTTTCTGACCGGGCAGATGTGCTTCATGGGATTTTAAAAAGCAAGACTATACAGGAACTGAAAACTCTTTGGAAATGCAGTGATAAACTTGCAGAACAAACTCATCAAAGACTTCTTTCTTTTTCCCCGTCTCAGGCATCAACACCGGCGCTTCTTGCCTATGAAGGTATCCAATACCAACATATTGCACCGTCCGTTTTTACAGATGCCCAATGGGATTATGTAACGTCCCATCTCCGTATTTTATCCGGTTTTTATGGAGTCTTAAAACCGACCGATAAAGTCATTCCGTACCGCCTGGAAATGCAGGCAAAACTGAGCACTCCCGAAGGGAAAGATCTTTATGAATACTGGGGAGGTACATTATACCGAACGCTTCTCTTAGAAGGCATGACTGCATGCGTCAATCTTGCCTCTGCAGAATACAGTAAAGCAATCCTCCCCTACAAAAATATCCCCTGTGTCACCTGTGTTTTCGGCGAAGAAACAGACGGCAAAATAAAAGTGAAAGGAACACAGGCAAAAATTGCCCGCGGTGAAATGGTTCGCTGGATGGCACAGGAGAAAATCGAAAACATTTCAGATATCCGCGAATTTAAAGAACTGGGATATCAGTTTTCTCCCGCTCACTCCACTGAAGACACTTACACCTTCTGCCTTTGACTGCTCAAGCTGTTCACAGGGTAATACGCTGTGATTCCTAAATTACATCCTTTCGGATATTCAGCCTGTGCTTTCCCGGCACTATTTCCCTATAAGAAGAGACTTCCGAAAAAATCTCCGATGCCGTCTACAATACCG
>OGRC01000939.1_pt1 | contig 21295 bp, 17 predicted proteins | sample 1553431 | NCBI WGS metagenome assembly OGRC01 (sample SAMEA2580064, study PRJEB22360) | human gut metagenome | biome: human gut; feature: human-associated habitat; material: faeces | place: Denmark | collected 2008/2010
TCAACCTCACGAGCCGCTGGGTGGCGATTTCGGGGGCGCTTCCCGCCGTGTCGTCGCGCTCGACGACTTTCATCGCGGGCCGGGCCTTGAGGTATTCGCCGCACTGCATCAGGGCGATCGGGTGCGAGTGTACCTCGCGGATGTCGGCGATTTGCTGTCCCGGAAGCGCCGCCAGCACGTGCGAGATGCGGAGCTTGTACTCGCCGATGACCGTCAGCGTGCTGCGGCGCAGCAGTTCGTGGTTAGGCAGCAGGCTTCCGGCGATGGTGTTTTCGATGGCCGCCACCCCCAGCAGCTCCGCGTCGGCCGCCATGCGGGCGAACTGCTCGTCGAAACTCACGCAGGGCAGCACTTCGACCTCTTCGCCGGGGAAACTTCCGTGCGCCGCCGTCTCGTGGAAACAACCCGCTATCCCCTGTATCGTTATCCGTTTCATCTTCTGAATCGCATTAAAAAATCCCGCTCTTCTGCAGAACGGGATCCTTCGTGTTTTCACTCTATTGTTTTATACAGTTAATTGCATGCCATCCCGCTTCTTCCCTTGCTATAAAAGAAAAAGTAAAAGAAATAATATGCAAAACCGTAAAGTCTCATTGTCTCCTTCGTGGATTAACCTCTGGCAAATGTAGTGAAATATTCCCGAAATCCAAATTTTCAGCCCTGTTTTTTGCCTGCCGCGGCCAGTTTGCGCTCCCTGAAACGCTTCTTGAACTGCTGGCGGCGTCCGAACAGAAGCCTGAAAAACGTGCCCCGCAGCAGCGTGTCGTCCATATCCCACTGCCGCGTTTCGGCGTAGCGGTCGAGGATGTATAGAAACGCCACGGCCGGGCAGCTCAGCCGCCGCAGGTTGATCATGCATTCGTCGGGGCGGAGCGGCCGCCGGAGGAATTTCATGCGGTTTATGTCGATCAGCTGGAAATCGTAGCGTCCCGTCGCCTCGTCGTGCCGCCAGAGGATGTTGGTCTGGTTGAAATCCTCGTGGCAGATCCCTTTTTCGTGGAGCCGGACGGTGAAACGGGCGAATGCTTCGAGCACGGGCAGCGAATCCTCGACCGCGAAGCGGGGGGGGGGACCCGTTCCGTAGCCGCCGTGAGCGGTGCGTAGTCCGACCTGCGGGATACGAAATAGGTCTCCGTTATCAGCCCGTTGCGACGGTATTCGCTCCATGCGACGGGTTGGGGCGTGTCGATTTCCAGCTCGCGCAGGCGCAGGGCGTGTTCGTAGGCGCGCCGGGCCTTGCTCTTGCGGAAAAACGAGTACATGACGGCATTGAACGCGCTGGGCCGTTTGTAACGCTTGACCACGAGCCGTTCGCTTCCGATGTCGAAGGCGCGGATCTGATTGCGGCCGTCGTGAAGCACTTCGCCCGACACCGGGAAAAGTTCCGGAAGCTGCTGGACGAACTGCCGCAGGTGTTCCATGCCGGGATTGACCGTAATTTTCATGTCCGTATTCATTTACACGGCAAAGTTACGGCAAACGATCGGCTTGGATAGTCCATTTTGGGTGCAGTATTGGCTGATTGGGCGGCAATCGGGCTTCGGATTGTTTGTTTTGTCGCTTTTCGTCTGCCTGAAGCGGCCGCCCTTCCGGAGACTTCCGCATGGAATGCGGCGTCTCGGCGGCCGGCGGACCCCAGCGTGCATCTCCGCATTTGGCGTCTCGGCAGCCAACGCCCCTCCCCGGCCTGCATCTTTCGCATTGGGCATCTCCGCAGCCGGCGGACCGCTGCCGTCCGCTCCACCTGTTCCCTGACGGTCTTCAGGCCTTTCCGCCGAAATGAAAAAAGGATTACGTGACACCGTAATCCTTGCTTTGCGAGCTGTTGACGAGGATTGAACTCGTGACCTCTTCCTTACCAAGGAAGTGCTCTACCACTGAGCTACAACAGCGATTGCTGCGTCGGACGATTTCCGAAAGCGGGACAAAAATAGGCATCATTTTCCAAATTTCCAACAGCCGTGGCGGATATCGTATCATTTTGTTGTCATGAAGCCGGAGCTTTCGACAGTTTGTCCGGTTTATCGGCGGGTAGGGAATCGGCAACCGAATGGGGTGCGGGTATGTGCGGTTCCGTTTCGGATGTTCCGTTCGGTTGCCGGAAGAAGACCGGGAGGGGTGATGGTCTGGCGGCGGAAGGGAGTGCCCGCCGAACCCGAGGGTTCGGCGGTTATCGTTTTTCGGCGGGCTGCGGTAATAAAACGTAAGAATTATTACTAATTTTGGGCCAAAATTGTAACGATGGACAGATTCAAGGGATTACGTCGCGTGGTTGCGGTGCTGGCGGTGCTTTTCGTGTCGGGTTTGGCGTTGCTCGTATGGATGATACCCGTGCGCTCTTTCCTGACTTGGGCCGTGGTAGTAGCGCAGGCAGTGGTCGTCATCTATTATACGGTCTTGTCCGTGGAACTTATCCGGGAAGCCGAGGAGCGCGAGAAGACCGGAAAGTGAGGGCGGCCGGCGCAAGCCCGGTTCCCTTGTGTACAGGCATTGTTTAAATTATAAATAGGACATGAAAAAGATTCTTATCATCGGGGCCGGCGGCCAAATCGGTTCCGAACTCACAATGAGGCTGCGGAGCGTCTACGGGAACGAAAATGTCGTGGCTACGGATATGCGCGACTGCCCCATGCTGGCGGCAAACGGGCCGTTCGTGCAGCTCAATGCGCTCGATGGCGAAGCCTATGCCGAGGTGGTCAAAAAATACAAAATAGACGCCATCTACAACCTGGTGGCGCTGCTGTCGGCCGTAGGCGAAGCGAACCCGCAGAAGGCATGGCAGATAAATATGGGTGCCCTGATGAATTCGCTGGAGATAGCGCGTGAATACAACTGCGCCCTCTTCACGCCGAGTTCCATCGGCGCTTTCGGCCCCAACTCCCCGAAAGTGAAGACACCGCAGGATACCGTCATGAGGCCGACGACCATTTACGGCGTGTGCAAGGTGACGGGCGAGCTGCTTGGCGACTATTACCACAAGCGTTTCGGTGTCGATACGCGCAGCGTGCGCTTCCCCGGACTCATCTCCAACGTGACGCTTCCGGGCGGAGGGACGACCGATTATGCCGTAGAGATTTATTACGATGCCGTGAAAAAGGGTTCGTATGTATGTCCGATACCGAGCGATGTCTATATGGACATGATGTACATGCCCGATGCACTCGACGCCTGCATCCAGATTATGGAGGCCGACCCGTCGAAACTCGTACACCGCAACAGCTTCAATGTGACCTCCATGAGCTTTACGCCGGAGATGCTGTATGCCGAGCTCCGCAAGGCGATGCCCGGTTTCACGATGACCTATGACGTGGACCCTGTCAAGGAGTCCATTGCACGTAGCTGGCCGGACAGCCTCGACGATACCTGTGCCCGTGAGGAGTGGGGCTGGAAGCCGAAGTGGGATATGAAGTCCATGACGGAAGATATGCTCCGCGCCGTTCGGGAAAAGAAGGAGAAGGGGCTTATCTGATGCCGGGCGACCGGATGTCCGTGCCTGTCGTTGTGAGGGCGGCCGGGCCGAAATTTGAAACAGATACGGCGGAGCACTTGCTCCGCCGTATCTGTCTTCCGGACGGCGTACCGTCTGTATCTGGACGGCCGCGGCGATGCTGTCCGGATAGCGGTTGCGGAGAGAGGAGGCCGGCGCGTTTTCCGTATCGCTGCCGCGGGTAGCATCGTCCGGTATGCTCTCCTCGTTTCGTTTGCGGCAGTGCCGATGGCAGGGACGCATTTTCGTGTCGCAGGGAGGAAAGTGTGGAATAATGGGTAATTTTGTGGAAACGATTTCCTTTTGCATGCGGTTGTTATGATTGACAGGATAAAGATACGGGGTGCGAGGGTTCATAACCTGAAAGGGGTGGACGTGGATATTCCGCTCAACAAGATAGTGGGGGTGGCGGGCGTCTCCGGTTCCGGCAAATCGTCGCTCGCACTTGGCGTCGTCTATGCAGAGGGTTCCCGGCGTTATCTGGAGGCCCTCTCTACCTATACGCGGCGCAGGATGACGCAGGCGGCCAAGGCGCAGGTAGACGAGGTGACGTATGTTCCGGCGGCTCTCGCGCTGCACCAGCGTCCCGGAGTTCCCGGTATCCGCAGCACGTTCGGTACGGCTACGGAGCTACTGAACAGTCTGCGGTTGATGTATTCGAGATTGGCCAGCCACCGCTGTCCGAACGGTCACTATGCGCCTCCCTCCCTTGCCGTTGCCGCAGGGCGCGAACTCGTCTGTCCCGAGTGCGGAGAGCATTTCTATGCACCGGGGGCGGAGGAACTCTCTTTCAACAGTCAGGGGGCCTGTCCCGAGTGCGGCGGTACCGGGAGTATCCGGATTGTGGATGAATCGACCCTCGTGCCCGATGAATCCCTTACCATAGACGAGGGGGCTGTACTGCCCTGGCAGACACTGATGTGGTCGTTGATGAAGGATATCGCCCGGGATTTGGGTGTGCGTACCGACGTACCGTTTCGCCTGCTGACACCGGAAGAGCGGGAAATCGTGTTCCACGGGCCGGCCGTCAAGCACCACATGATTTACCAGAATAGGACCAGCGGTGCTGCGGGTGAGATGGACTTTACCTATTTCAATGCGATTTATACCGTAGAGAATGCGCTGGCGAAAGTCAAGGATGAAAAGGGAATGAAGCGTGTTGCCCGGTTTCTGAAGGAGGAGGTGTGTCCGTCGTGCGGCGGAACGCGCCTGTCCGAAGCGGCGCGGGCGCCCAGACTGCGGGGTATCTCCCTCGATGAGGCCTGCCGGATGACGCTGGCCGAACTCATGGAATGGGTGGACGGTGTACCGGCTTCCCTGCCCGAAGAGATGGAGCCGATGGCCCGGAGCATTTGCGAATCTTTCCGGTCTGCGGCCATGCGGTTGATGGACCTGGGACTCGGCTACCTGACGCTCGACCGGGCTTCGTCCACCCTCTCGACCGGAGAGCGGCAGCGGATGCAGCTTGCCCGGGCGGTACGCAACAGGACGACCGGTGTGCTGTATGTGCTTGACGAGCCCTCCATCGGGCTGCATCCTTCCAACATCGTGGGATTGAACGGCGTGATACGCGACCTGGTGGCGGACGGGAATTCGGTGCTGCTGGTCGACCATGATACGCAGATTCTGAAAGAGGCGGATTGGCTCATCGAGATGGGACCGGGTGCGGGTGCGGCCGGCGGTCGGGTGATTGCCGAAGGGAGCGTGGCGGATGTCGGAAACAATCCGGAGTCCCGAATAGGGGGCTTCCTCTCCGGGCGGGCGGATACCCGCATCCGGAGACCGGCAGGAGCCGAGGAGATGTTTTCGGAGGGGCGCATTCGGCTCTCCACCTCCGGCATCCATACGGTAAAGCCTCTGGAGGTCGAAATTCCCAAAGGAAGGCTAACTGTGGTGACGGGCGTTTCCGGTTCCGGCAAGACGACGCTGGTACTCGAAAGCCTTGTCCCCGCCCTGAAGGCCCTTGCAGGCGGGACGCGGCTGCCGGCTCATGTGCGGGCTGTGGAGGCGGAGGGTATCGGACATGTCAAGCTGATTGATGCCACGCCAATCGGAGTGAATGTCCGTTCCACCGTGGCCACCTATACGAATGTACACGACGAACTGCGGAAAATCTATGCCAAGACGCCGGATGCGAAGAGCCGCGGGTATAAGGCCGAAGATTTTTCCTATAATACCGGTCGTCTGCGCTGTCCCGCGTGCGACGGGACGGGTTCCATCAGCCTCGACGTACAGTTTTTGCCCGATGTGGTACTGACCTGTCCGGAGTGCCGCGGCTCCCGTTACGGAAAGGATGCCTGGCTCATCAAACATACGGACCGGCAGGGAAGAGCTTATTCGTTGCCGGAACTGATGGACATGGGTATAGACGCTGCATTGGAGGCCTGTGCCGACATGAAGGTCGTGTCGCAGCGTATGCAGGTGTTGCAGCGGCTCGGTTTGGGCTATCTGACGCTGGGGGAGGAGACGCCCGGTCTCTCCGGCGGCGAGGCGCAGCGGTTGAAGCTGGCCAGCGAAATGGGGAGAATGCAGGCGGATTCCGTGTTCGTTTTCGACGAACCGACCATCGGGCTGCATCCGCTGGATGTGCAGGTATTGCTGGGCGTTTTCCAGGCCTTGATTGACAGGGGGGCTACCGTAGTGGTCATCGAACACGACCTGGATGTGATACGCAATGCGGATTATATCATCGATATGGGCCCGGGGGGCGGTGAGGAGGGTGGCCGGATTGTCGCTGCCGGAACGCTCGAAACGGTTCGACAGGCACCGGAAAGCCGGACAGGACGGTATTTGTAATTGCACGGCTTGGTACGGAACCAATGTCAGGCCGGATACGGAGTATACGTCACCATAAAGGCGAAGGGGGTAAAGACCAAATCGTCTTTACCCCTTCGCCTCTGTCTGACGGGACTTTCATCCGCTGCTGTCCCTCCGTCGCTACGCCGGGCGCTTCTGCTTTCGGGAAAGGCGTCGCCTCTTCCCGTTCATCCCGGCACGGGAAGTCTTACCAAACCAGGTGGATGCGGAAGGTCATATCCTCGGGGCGGTACCCCTCGTTCATGAAGTCGTTCTCCTGATAGTAAACCGCTACCGAACCCACTTCGAAGTCGCAGGAAATCTTCTTCTCCCACAAGGTGTTGTCCGTCTCGTTGTAGACAATCACGGGCAGCGGTACCTGTATGTTGCCATCCCACAGATAGACGTTGTACATGCCGTATTCGTAGACATAGGTGCTGAGTTCGGGCATCTGTATCTCATGCCACCAGCCGATGAAATTGCCCGCTGCGTCGGTGTTTTTCACCCAGTCGGCGGAGGCCAGTTTGTATGTCAGGGTGAACGTCTGCGAACCTTCTCCCTGCGGACCTTGAGGCCCCTGCGGTCCCATCGGGCCGGTGCATCCGAACAGGAGTACCGCAGCCCCAATCAGAATAAGCAGTTTTTTCATTGCTATGGAGTTTTGTGTTTTGTCGATTCCGTTCCGTCAGGCGGCAAATACCGTACCTTTCGCCCTCTGCCGTTTCTACAAAGGTAATGTTTCCGGCCTCTGCGGAGTAACCGCCGCAGGTGAAACGTCAATATTTATACCTGACCCACTTGAACAGCTCTCTGAACGAGGGTTTCTTCCCGTACATGAAGATTCCGACGCGGTATATCTTGCCGGCGAGCCATACCGTGCCCACGAAGGTCAGGTAGAGCAGTCCCACCGATACCAGCAGCTCCCACATGGGAACTCCGTAAGGCAGGCGGGCCATCATGATGACGGGCGAGGTAAAGGGTATCATGCTGAACCAAAAGGCTATCTGGCTGTTCGGGTCCTGCATGGCGCTTACCATGACCACGATGGCGAGTATGAGGGGCACCGTGATGGGAAGCTGCAGGTTCTGGGTATCCTTCTCGTTGTCCACGGCGCTGCCTACCGCGGCGAACATGGCTGCGTAAAGGAGGTATCCGCCGATGAAATAAACGATGAAGCCTATGACGGTCGTGAGGATGTAGCGCATGTCCGTCAGGCGGCTGAGTATCGCCATCTCGTCGGTGCCGATGTCGCCCATGGCGGCCGGCATCCCTGCGGTTCCCGCATTCATGGCGGCCGCGGCGGCCATCGCATCCCCCGCGAAATAGTTTATTGCCGCGCCTCCCGCGACTGCGATGAATACCACCCAAATCAACAGTTGCGTGAGGGCTACGGAGGCGATGCCGAGTATTTTGCCCATCATGAGCTGGAAAGGTTTGACGGACGATACCATCAGCTCGAGCACCTTGTTGCTCTTCTCCTCGATGACTCCCTGCATGACCATGGTGCCGTACATGAATACGAACATGTATATGAGCAGGCCGAAGATGTAGGCGGCTGCCATGTTCAGTGCGCTGGAGGAGTCCCGCGTCTCTCCGGAGTCGGTAATCTCCTTGGTCTGGAGCTTGATGGGAGTCTGTACCTCCGCGAGTATCTCGTCCAGATTGTCTATATCGTATGTTTTCAGCTTCGCGTCTTCCACTATCTTGCGTATCTGTCCCGATATGGACTCCTCAATCATCAGTGTGGAGGATTCGTACGTGAAGAGCTGGGCGGCTTTTGGGTTGCTCATGATGTCATGTCCTATGACCAGAATGCCGAAGGCCCCTTCCGGTGCCTGTTCCTGCATCTGTTCGAGGGTGCGGTCCGCCATCCGGTAGCGGATGGAACCTTCGTTCACGAGATGCGGCGCCACCATGCCGCTGTCGTCTATCACGATTATCTCCCGCTCCTTGTCGCTTTCGCGCGTCATCAGCCAGGCCATGAGTACGATGATGCCCACAAAGCAGAGAGGCATCAGTATGGTGGTGATGATGAAGCTTTTCTTGCGTACGCGTTCGTTGAACTCCCTGCGTGCTATCAATCCGATTTTTCCCATTGTCCTTCCTCCTTCCGGTTTAAAGCTGGCCTGCGACGGCCTTGATGAATATGTCGTTCATGCTGGGGATAATCTCCCTGAAGGAACGTATCTCGACGGCGGAGTTGATTGCGGAAACCAGCTCGCGTATCTGTTCGTGTTCGGTCAGATGTATTTTGAGCGCATTCCGCAGCGCATCTTCCCCTTCCGTCTCCAATATCGTGTAGCGGTTGGAAAGCTGCGCCTTCAACCGTTCCCGGTCGCCCCGGAACTCCACTTCGAAAATGTTGGTTCCGTGTTCGTGGCGGATATCGTCGAGTTTTCCGGTAAGGATGTTGTGCGATTTGTTGATGAGCGTGATGTGGTCGCATATCTCCTCCACCGACGACATGTTGTGGGTGGAGAAGATGACCGTCGCCCCTTTGTCGCGCAGGGCGAGTATCTCCTCTTTCAGCATGTTGGCGTTGATGGGGTCGAATCCGCTGAACGGTTCGTCGAAGATGAGCAGCTGGGGTTCGTGCAGGACGGTGACGATGAACTGGAGCTTCTGCGCCATGCCCTTGCTCAGTTCGCTCACTTTCTTGTCCCACCAGTATTCTATGCCGAATTTCTTGAACCACACCTTCAGCCGGGCGGTCGCTTCTCTGCGGGAGAGACCTTTGAGCTGTGCGAAATAGACGGCCTGTTCGCCCACCTTCATCTGTTTGTAGAGTCCGCGTTCCTCCGGCAGATAGCCTATCTTGTAGACGTCCTCCGGAGCGAGTTCGCGGCCGTCGAGGTACACCTTGCCGCTGTCGGGGGCGGTGATGCGGTTGATTATCCTGATAAGCGTGGTCTTTCCCGCTCCGTTCGGGCCGAGCAGGCCATAGACCGAGCCGCGCGGTATCTCAAGCGATACGTCGTCGAGGGCCGTATGGTTGGCAAAACGTTTTGTAACGTTTTCAACTCTCAATATAGCCATTTGATAACTGTTTTGGGTTTTGGATAGCAACGGAACAAAAGTAATATTTTTTTCCGATGACCGGCTGCATTGCTGCGCTTATGTTGAGGCCGGACAATCGGTTCGGTTCGCCGTGCGGCGGAAAGTGCCGCAGCGGACGCCTGCCGGTATGCGGCATTTTGCCGTAACGGCAGGCGGGCGGATTCCCCCTTTCGGCCGTCCGTACAGGGCTGCAAAGGGGCATGAAGGAAGTTCGGGAGGCAACGATTCTGTCCTGCGGAGGATTCGGAGAGGCGTTTATCCGCCGTAATATTTGTTGTTATCGAAAAATAGCGTATATTTGTTACGCGACTTCTCATATTACCCCCGTACAGTTTTTAAGAAGGACAATATAAAGCCCTTCGGTTGGGGGTTACGGGGGCTTGAGAAGTCGCCTTTTCTACAATGCCCGCTCTGGTGAGCACCCCATGACCGGAGGGCGTTTTTGTGATAACAATTATTCTGCCATTATGGTCGGCAGCCTTTAAAATAGCAGGGCGGTGGTTCCACCGCCCTGCTTTGCGTATCTTCGTTTCCGTTATTCGTCCTTGTCGGTATCCGCATACGCCTTGAGCAGTTTCTCCTGAATATCGGAGGGAACCTGTTCGTACGAAGCGAACTTCATGGTATAGGTCGCACGGCCATTGGTGAGCGAACTGAGCGTAGTCGAGTAGCGGTAGAGTTCCGAGAGCGGTACCCGTGCCGAGAGGCGGTCGAGACCTCCTTCGGACGACATGCCTTCGATAATGGCGCGGCGGTTCTGCATGTCGCTCATGACATCCCCCATCTTGTCCGAAGGCACGAGCACCTCCACATTGTAGATAGGCTCCATAATTTTCGGACCGGCATTGCGGAACGCCTCCTTGAATGCGTTGCGGCCGGCGAGCTTGAAGGAGATTTCATTCGAGTCGACCGGATGCATCTTGCCGTCGTACACGATGACGCGTATGTCGCGGGCATAGGAACCCGTCAGCGGTCCCTCTTCCATCTTCTCCATGATACCCTTGAGGATGGCCGGCATGAAGCGGGCGTCTATCGCACCGCCCACGACGGCACTGTAGAACTGCAGTTTGCCGCCCCAGTCGAGGTCGTACTCTTCCTTGTTCTTCACGTTGAGCGTGAGCTCCTTCCCGTCCACCTTGTACTTCGAGGGTTCGGGCATGCCTTCGTAATAGGGTTCGATGACCAGGTGCACCTCCCCGAACTGTCCTGCACCGCCGGACTGTTTCTTGTGGCGGTAATCGGCTGCCGCGGTCTTGGTGATGGTCTCGCGGTAGGGTATTCTGGGTGCGAAATATTCGATGTCTATCTTGCTGCCACCCATTATCTGGTCGCGCAGTATCTTGAGATGCAGCTCGCCCTGTCCCTGTACGATGGTCTGTTTGAGCTCCTTGGAGTATTCGACCAGCAGGGTGGGGTCTTCGTACCGGGCCTTGTTGAGCAGTTCGCCGAGCTTCTCTTCGTCGGCCTGATTCACGGCCCGGACTGCGGCGCGGTAACGCGGTTCGGGGAAGACCATCGGGGAGATGACCGTATGCGAACCTGCGGGGGCGAGGGTGTCGCCCGTGCGGGTGGATTTCAGTTTCACCGTACATCCGATGTCGCCGGCACTCATTTCGCTGACCTTCACGCGGTTCTTTCCAGCAACGGCGAAGAGCTGGGACAGTTTCTCCTTATTCTCCGTGCGCATGTTCAGCAGCTCCATACCCTCGGTGACCTTGCCGCTGACTACGCGGAAATAGCTGATTTCACCTACATGCTGTTCTATCGAGCTCTTGAAGACGAAGAGTATCGTCGGACCTGCCGGGTCTGCCGGTATGTCGTTCCCCTCGGTATCCGTCATGGGAGGACGCTGGTCGGGGTTCGGTGCGACCTTGATGATGAACTCCATGATGCGCTTCGTGCCGATGTCCTTTTTCGCCGAGGCGCAGAAGATGGGCATCCAGTCGCGGTTGGCGATACCCATGCCGAGTCCCTTGCGGATTTCGTCGGGTTCGAGGTCGCCCTTTTCGAAATAGGTGTCCATCAGAGTTTCGTCGTTTTCCGCTGCAGCTTCCAGCAGTGCCTGATGCAGTTCTGCGGCCCTTTCGGCATGTTCGGCCGGTATGGGCAGCTCTTCGCGCGTGCCGTTGTCGTCCTTGAAGCGGAACATCTTCATGAGCAGTACGTCGATGAAGGCATCGAAGCCGGGGCCCGGGTTGACCGGATACTGTACGACAATCGGTTTCACTTTCGAGAAAGAGGCGATGCTCTCCAGGGTTCCCTCCCAGTTGGCCTTCTCGCTGTCGAGCTGGTTTATCACGCCGACCAGCGGGACGTTGTATGTCTTCGCATAACGCGACTGTATCTCGCTCCCCACTTCGAAACCGTTCTGCGCATTGAACAGCATCAGTCCGACATCGGCCACCTTGAACGCCGCGAAAAGGCCGCCGCTGAAGTCGTCGGAACCGGGAGCGTCTATGATGTTCAGCTTGTGGTTCATGAACTCCGTGTAGAGTATCGTGGAGTAGATGCTTCGCCGGTTGGAGTGTTCGAGGTCCGTGTTGTCGGAGAGGGTGTTTTCGTTCTCTATGCTGCCCCTGCGGTCGATGACTTTTCCTTCGAAAGCCATCGCCTCAGCAAAGGTAGTCTTCCCCGAGCCAGGGGCGCCGAGCAGGACCACGTTTTTAATCTCTGAAGTTTGATAGTTTTTCATGCGCCGTTTATTATTAGGTTAATGATTCGCAATGGACATATCCCTTCCTCCGGCAGGCTGGCCTGCCGTTTCCGCGTGCGCCGCCCGGCGGCCCGTAACGGCCTTCGTTCCGGCGGCGGAGATATATCGACCCTAAATATAGGAAAACGCCGGAAGAAAACAAAGCGACGGTTGCCTAAATCATCAATAATTGTCATGTGCTCTGGCTGCGGAGGATGTCCTCCGTGTGGTTGTCCGCTTTCGGTCCGTGCGGCCGGTCTCCTCGCAGCGGGCCGGAAACATCGGGTATCCGCTGTGATACTTCGACGAATATTCCTATTTTTGCCCCGGTTACTGAAGGTCACTTTACACGGGAAAATCATGGTAAGGGCGGTATTTTTCGATATAGACGGTACGTTGGTGAGTTTCAAGACGCACAGGATGCCCGAGAGCACCCGAAAGGCGCTGGAGGCGCTCCGCGGGCAGGGGATGAAGCTATTCATCTCCACGGGTCGGCACGAACTGCTCATCGACAACGTGGACAAATCCCTGTTCGATGGCATCGTGTCGCTCAACGGACAGTGCGTGCGGATAGGAGATGAGGTCATACATACCAATGCCATGCCTGTCGAAGATGTCCGTGCCGCGGTAGCCTTCGTCCGGAAGCACGGGGTGGCCACCATATTCGAGGGGGTGGATTTCATACGGATGAATGCGGTGACGGATATGGCTCGCGAAGGGGCGGCCCTCATCAACCTGGACCTGCCCGAACCGACCGATATTTCCGACATTCCGAACCATCCCATCCTGCAGCTCATCTTTTTCGGGAATATCGAGCAGGAAGAGGCCGTGCTGCGCGGTATGCCCGCGTGCGAGGCTACGCGCTGGACGCATCTGCTCTGCGACATTATTCCCCGCGGAGGCGGCAAACATATCGGTATCCAAAAGGTTCTCGACCATTACGGGTTTGCCAGGGAGGAGTGTATGGCGTTCGGCGACGGCGACAACGACATTACCATGCTCCGCTATGCCGGAATCGGTGTCGCCATGGGAAATGCCGATGCGGCGGTAAAGGCCGCGGCGGATTATGTGACTACCGGTACGGATGCTTCGGGCATTGCCAAAGCCCTCCGTCATTTCGGGATGCTGTAATTATTATTAATAAGGTATGCCCCGTGTCGGCCGTTGTGGTTTTCGGCTGCATTCGGGGGCATCTCCTGCGGGCGGGCGGTGTGTGCGGTCGCTCTCGGTTCATTTTATCAGTCCGTATTGCCGGAAGCTGTATGAAGAACCGTCGGCGATGATGATATGGTCAACGAGGCCGATATCGAAGAGTGCTGCCGCGTCGCCGATGCGTTTGGTGATGGATATGTCTTCGGGACTCGGTGCGGCCACGCCCGAAGGGTGGTTGTGGACGATGATGAGGGAGGAGGCGAGTACCTCCACCGCGCGTTTCACGATGAGTTTGTAATCCACTACCAGGGCCGTGACTCCGCCCTGGCTTACGCGCATCTTTTCGATTACGCCGTTCGCGGAAGAGAGGTAGAGTGCCCACATCTCTTCGTGCGGCAGCCGGGCGAGGAGCGGGGCGAAAAGCGCCGTTACGTCGTCCTTGGTGCGGATGGAAGCCGGAGCGGCGGCCTCCTGTCTGTGCAGGCGCCCGGCGAGTTCGAAAACCGCTGTCAAGACCGCGGCCCGTTTAACGCCGATGCCTTCGGTCATGCGCAAGCGCGTCATGTCGGCCCGGGCCATGGCCGGCAGCGAACCGTCGTAGGCATCGAGAATGCGGCCGGCGGTCTCCACGGCGCTGTATCCCGCGCTGCCTTCGCCCAATATGATGCTCAGCAGCTCCCGGTCGGAGAGCGACTGCACTCCGCGGGAGACGAGTTTCTCACGTACCTCCCTGTCAGTTAACTTTTCCATCTCCGGAGGTGTATCGTTCGAAACTCATGTCGATGGTGTCCATGAAGAAGTCGCCGATGTCGTCGTTGCCCACTATCTGGGTGACGGCCCATGCGGCTTTCTGTTCCGCCTCCTTTTTGGAGCTGCCCGTTCCGTGGCCCAGTTCGATGCCGTCGATGATGATTTTCGAGAGGAACCGGGGGTTCCGCATGGTAGACTCTTCGTCCGAGGCGGTGTTGAAGTGGATGGAGCGTTTGCTTTTCTGGCACCACTCTATCAGACGGCTCTTGAAATCGACTTCGGTGGTGGTGATGTCGCTCAAGTCGACATACCGGCGCAATACCCCGTTGATGACGAAACGGTTGGCGAAATCGTACCCCTTGTCAAGATAGACCGCTCCGACAAGGGCTTCGAAAGCGTTGCCGTTGAGGTGTTTGTGACTGTACGTCCCGTTAAAGTTGGCGACGATGTACTTGTCTATTCCCATTCTGGACGAGATGTCGTCCAGGGAGGCGCGGCTGACGATGCGCGAGCGCATCTGTGTCAGGAACCCTTCCGTCTGTTCCGGATATTCGATAAAGAGGAAGTCGGAGACGATGGTTTCCAGAACCGCATCGCCGAGGAATTCGAGCCTTTCATTGTTGGCGGGGTTCCCGTCCGGCAGCATGACCGATGCGGAGCGGTGTATCAGTGCGAGTTTGTAGAGGTCGATGTTGTCGGGAGTGATGCCCAGCAGGTTGTGTACGACGGCGTAGAACTCCCGGTCTTTGCCGAAGTGTTTCCTGCATGTCCTTTTCAGATAGTCGAACATAAAGCGGTTGAAGATGAGATGCGCCGCGGTTTTCCATCTCTTCCGGACGGGGAGGGGGAAACTTTCCGGCTGCGTGTGTAAAAAATCCCCATAAGAACCGTCGGCGGGCCCTTATGGGGAGATTGTCTGTCAGTTGTCCCGCGCCTGTCAAATCCGTTTCAGCAGGACGGTGGCGTTGTGGCCGCCGAAGCCGAACGTGTTGCTCATTGCAACCCGCACGTCGCGTTCCTGGGCCGTGTTCAGCGTGAGGTTGATACGTGCGTCGATATTGGGGTCGCGGTTGAAATTGTTGATGGTGGGCGGAATCACCCCTTCGGTAATCGCCATGATGCAGGCGAGGGCCTCTATTGCACCGGCGGCACCCAGCAGGTGGCCCGTCATGGATTTCGTCGAACTGAGGTTCGCCTCGTATATCCTGTCGCCTATGGCGCCCTGTATGCCTATCAGTTCCGGTATGTCACCCGCGGGGGTGGAGGTACCGTGCGTATTGATGTAGTCCACCTGGTCGGGCGATATCCCGGCCTCCTTCATCGCATCCTCCATTGCGTGTTTTGCGCCCAGTCCTTCCGGGTGGGGGGCGGTGAAGTGGTAGGCGTCGGCGCTCATGCCGCTGCCGCCTACTTCGGCGTATATCTTCGCGCCGCGTGCCTTGGCGTGTTCGTACTCTTCCAGAATGAGACCGCCGGCGCCTTCGCCTATGACGAAGCCGTCGCGGTCGGCGTCGTAGGGGCGCGATGCCGTGGCCGGGTCGTCATTGCGTGTGGAGAGCGCCTGCATGGAGTTGAAACCGCCGACACTCGGCTCGTTGACCGCAGCTTCCGAGCCGCCCGTCACCATCACGTCGGCCTTGCCGTAACGGATGGCGTTCATGGCGTCCATCATGCCGTGTTTCGAAGATGCGCAGGCCGACACCGTGCAGTAGTTCGGCCCCATGAAGCCGTACTTCATGGAGATGAAACCGGCCGCGATGTCGGAAATCATGCGAGGAATAAAGAACGGGCTAAACCGCGGGGTTCCATCCCCTGCGGCCCAGCCCAGACACTCATCGAAGAAAGATTTGATTCCTCCGATGCCCGAACTCCATATTACGCCCACCTGCTCCTTGTCCACGGTCTCCAGATCGAGACCCGAATCCTCGACGGCCTGCGTGGCCGCGATCAGAGCGTATTGTGTAAAAAGGTCGTACTTGCGTACTTCCTTACGGTCGAAATAGAGGCTCGAATCGTAATTCTTTACTTCACAAGCAAACTTCGTCTTAAACTTTTCAGCATCGAAATGAGTAATCGGTGCGGCACCGCTGACTCCCTTCTCCAAATTCGAAAAATACTCTTCAATATTATTACCGAGCGGGTTGATCGTACCGATGCCCGTAACAACTACTCTTCTTTCTGTCATAAATTTAAGGCTATAAGAGGCTGTGAAAACCTTTGGTAAAATTATTTCTTGTGCTCCTCGATATAGTTGATCGCGTCACCGACGGTAGCGATCTTCTCAGCGTCCTCGTCCGGAATCTGGATATCGAAAGCCTTCTCGAATTCCATGATCAGCTCCACGGTGTCGAGCGAGTCTGCGCCCAAGTGGTTGGTAAAGCTTGCTTCGGGCACTACCTCCGACTCCTTAACACCCAGTTTGTCGACAATGATTTCGACAACTTTTGATTGAACTTCTGACATAATTTTAATTTTTTAGTTAAACAATTATTTGGAAATAGTTCTTTCTTATTTCCGAGGTAATTTTGCGCAAAAGTAACACTTTTTTTATTACTTTTGACAAAACGAACCTTTTTTTTATTCACAACTTTTTCGACATTTAGCACATTTTTACAATTAACCGATTCAAAACCATATCCTTATGAAACTGCTTCTGATCTCTAATTCGACCAATGCCGGGGAGGAATATCTCCGTTATCCGCTGCCGGAAATAGGCCGGTTTCTTCAGGGCGTGCGCGAAATAGTCTTCGTTCCCTATGCCGCCGTGACTTTTTCGTACGCGGAATACGAAAAGAAGGTGCAGGCGCGTTTTTCGGAGCTGGGCATCCGCGTGCGTTCGGTCCACCGCACCAAGGACCCGGTGCGCATGATCCGCGAGGCCGAAGCCATATGTGTGGGCGGCGGCAACACCTTCGCGCTGGCAAAAAAAATGCAGGAGCAGGGGCTTATGAGGGCCATTCTGCGTAAAATCAAAGCCGGAACGCCCTATGTCGGATGGTCCGCAGGCAGCAACGTCGCCTGTCCGACCATCTGCACAACAAACGACATGCCCATCGTGGAGCCTGAATCGTTCAAGGCCGTCGGTGCCGTGAAATTCCAGATCAACCCCCACTACCTCGACGCCAATCCCGAAGGACATGCGGGCGAGACGCGTGAACAGCGCATACTCGAATACATCGAAGCCAACCCGCGCCGCTGGGTGGCCGGACTGCGCGAAGGCTGCATGCTCCGCTACGAGGAGGGCAAACTGGAACTGATCGGAAAACGCCCGATGCGCATGTTCCGCAAAGGCACGGAAACTTTCGAAATCGAACCGGGCGGCGACCTGTCGTTCCTGCTCTGATTTCCCCGCCCGGAGTGCGCTGCGGGCGGTAAATAAATATATTATATATAGGTATGAAAATTCTGATCGCGGGTCTGGGACTCATCGGAGGCTCCTTTGCCCTCGCATTGCGCGACCGCGGAATAGCGGACGAAATATTAGGCGTCGAGAAGTCGGACGAAAACGCCGCCGAAGCCCTCCGGCTCGGATTGGCCGACCGCATCGTGACGCTCGAAGAGGGCGTTCCGCAGGCCGATCTCGTGGTGCTGGCGACACCCGTCGACACGATTCCGCTGATGGCCGTAAAAGCACTCAACCATGTGACTGACAGGCAGGTGGTGATGGACATGGGGTCGATCAAGGCCGAGCTGTGCGAGGTCATCTCGATGCATGCGCGGCGCGGCCGTTTCGTGGCGGCGCATCCGATGTGGGGCACCGAGTACAGCGGGCCGCGGGCCGCGCAGCACGGAGCCTTCACGGGTCGCAACGCCGTACTGTGCGAAGCGGAGCGCAGCGACGCCGACGCACTGGCGACGGTCGAGCGCATCTTCCGCACGCTGGACGTCCCCGTAGTCTACATGGGAGCCGAAGAACACGATCTGCACGCGGCTTACGTGTCGCACATCTCCCACGTGACCTCGTTCGCGCTGGCGCTCACGGTGCTCGAAAAAGAGCGCGAGGAGCGGCACATCTTCGACCTTGCGGGCGGCGGTTTCGAGAGCACCGTACGGCTGGCCAAGAGCGCCGCCGCGACATGGGTGCCGATCCTGCTGCGCAACAAATACAACGTGCTGGACGTCCTGCGCGAGCATATCCACCAATTGCAGATCATGCGCAGGATGATCGAACGCGACGACGCCGAGGGGCTGACCAGCGCTTTCGGCAAGGCCAATTCGATCCAGCGCATCATCCACTGACCGCAATGGGCACGACGGCCGAGACGGGGCGCATGGGCGAACGCGCGGCGGCGGAGTTTCTCCGGCGCGCGGGGTACGAAATTTGCGCGCTCAACTGGCGGAGCGGCCGCTACGAGCTGGACATCGTGGCCCGCAAGGGGGATTTCGTGCACTTCGTGGAGGTCAAGACCCGACGTGCGGACGGACTCACGCCGCCCGAAGCGGCCGTAACGCCGCAGAAATTCCGGGCGCTGACACGGGCCGCACTGCGTTACATGGCCTGCACGGGCGAGGAGCGCGAAGCGCAGTTCGACCTGATCGCCGTGGAGATAATGCCCGGCGGAGAGACGGAGGTGCGCCTGATTCCGCAGGCAATGGAATACAATTGGTAATTTTGCATTTCCGACAAATTATACTACCTTTGTCGGACTGAAAAACCAATGTTCCGGACCAAAGCCCGAAACGAAGCCGGTTTGTCCGGCAACAGATAAACCGTAAAATACTTCAACACCGCAAACCGTAAATACCGATGTGGTTATATAATTTCGGCCTGACATGCTACGTCTGGATCATCCGGTTAGTCGCCCCAAGGCATCCGAAGGCCCGGCTATGGATCAACGGCCGCAAGGACCTCTATAAACGGATGGCCGAAACCATCGACCCCGCGGCCCGTATCGTCTGGATACACGTGGCTTCGCTCGGCGAATTCGAACAGGGACGGCCCATCATCGAACGCATCCGCAAGGAGCATCCCGAATACAAGATCCTGCTCACGTTCTTCTCGCCTTCGGGTTACGAGATCCGCAAGAACTATCAGGGCGTGGATTACATCTTCTACCTGCCGATCGACACGCCGCGCAACGCGCGCCGGTTCCTCGACGCGGCGCATCCCGAAATCGCCGTCTTCGTGAAATACGAATTCTGGCTCAACCTACTCTACGAACTGCGCCGCCGCAAGGTGCGCACCTATATCGTCTCGGCCATCTTCCGCCGCAACTCGATCTTCTTCCGCCCCTACGGCGGCATGTGGCGGCAGGCGCTGGAGTCGTTCGACGTGATGTTCGTACAGAACGAGGAGTCGAAAAGACTGCTGGCGGGACTGGGCTTCGACAACGTGATCGTAGCGGGCGACACGCGCTTCGACCGTGTCGCCGAGATCGCCAAGGCCGCCAAGCATATCGACGTGATCGAGCGGTTCAAGGGCGGCAAGCGGGTCTTCGTGGCCGGCTCGACGTGGGGTCCCGACGAAGAGCTGCTGATCCGCCTGATAAACGACAATCCCGACATCAAATTCATCGTCGCGCCGCACGAAATGGACGAAAGCCGCATGGCACGTCTTGCGGCCGAGACCAAAGGCGGCACGCTGCGCTATACCCAATGCACCCCGCACACGAACTACGGTCCGAAACAGCTGTTGATCCTCGACACGGTCGGCATTCTGTCGTCGGTATACAGCTATGCGACGTGGAGCTACATCGGCGGCGGATTCGGCGTGGGCATCCACAACACGCTGGAGGCCGCGACGTTCGGACTTCCGGTGGCGTTCGGTCCCAATTACCAGAAATTCAAGGAGGCGCGCGATCTGGTGACGCTCGGCGCGGCCCGGTCGATCAATGATTACGACGAACTGCGGGCGTGGTTCGTTCCGTTGCGCGACAACGAGGAGTTCCTCCAGAAAACCAGCCGCATCGCCAAGGACTACACCACACGGCATCAGGGCGCGACGGGTATCATCGTCAGAACGATTTTCAATTAAGCGGAACGGTCCCGGCCCGGAAAAGTCCGAAAAAAGTCTCCCGGAAAGTCTCCGGGGGGGGGCGGGAAAGTCTCCCGGAAAAAAATCCCCACCCGGATAAATTCCCCGAAAAAGAAATCGGGTAACCGAAACGACAAGGACAAGGACAAAGCCCGGCCGCCATACGCGAAAGCCGGACCGGCAGGGAACACCTGCGGACAGAACCAAGAAAAACGGGTTAGGCCGTGAAAAGTCAGCCCCCAAGCAGGTGAACAACAAAATAAAATGCGCGGACTCTTGCGAAGTCCGCGCATTTTCGTTGACGCCGCTCCGGCCGGCGGCAAGCCGGGCGTTATTCGTACAGCGATTTGCAGTAATCCCGGAAGGTTTCCCAGCGGTAATAGGGACCGCCGCCGAGGGGCAGTCCGGCGTCGCGCTCGTTGTGCAGGATGCGCACCAGAACGTCGCCCGCAGGGTTGCGGAAGAAGATGAACTGCACGTTGGCCGCCATGGGTGAAACGCGGTGTACCTGCCACACTTCGGCGGCCTCTTCGGGCGTCGAAACACGGGCTGAAGCGCCCTCGACGCCCAACAGCGCCAACAGCGGGATGACGTTCACGTCATGGCCGAAGCGCAGCGACGCGGCCAGCTCCTTTCCGCCGCCTATCACCTCTTCGGCCGTCTCGACGATGTTGCGCAGCAGGGGTTTGGCATCGGCGATGATCGGATCGCCGAAACGCTTCGAAGGGCCGAACATCACATAACGGCGGAAGTTCTCGTCCTCCCATGCGGCATATATCTCCTCCCCGGTGAAGAGGTCGTACAGCGAAATGCCCAGATAATCGACATCCTGCATGATCGCGGCCTGCAAAAGCAGCTGTTCCATCAGTTTGCGGGGCTTTTTGACCTCGCGTTTGACGAATTCGGGATCGGAGAAAAGCGACTTCATCAGCCGGTCGGGAATCAGACGCGCGGCGCGCACGCTGTCGGCCGTTTTCAGGGTCCGGTCGCGCTGGGCGTCGAGTCCCTTGTTGTTGCCCATATAAGGCATGTAACGGGCGCTCGACTCACGCGTGGTCCGGATCGCGGGATTCAACTCCTTGAGCCGCTCGTTGAAAGCCGCCATGCTGAGGATGCAGCGCGGCACGAGAGTCGAGCGGCTCTCGATACGGCATTCGCGGCCGTCGGCCGGAGAGAAAACTTCGGGATAAGCCTTGTACATGCGCTCGGCGATGCCCCGGTGTTCGGCGACGCCGCGCGGCGAAAGGTCGCCGTAACGTTTGTCGGCGTCGGCCGCGATGATCTCGACGCGGCCCAGCACATCACGACCCAGCGGTGTCAGCGCACCGGCTTCGGCGGCTTTGCGCAGGATTTTCAGCGGCCCGGCATAGACGCTTTCGGAAGCGTG
>OGRC01000943.1_pt1 | contig 21232 bp, 18 predicted proteins | sample 1553431 | NCBI WGS metagenome assembly OGRC01 (sample SAMEA2580064, study PRJEB22360) | human gut metagenome | biome: human gut; feature: human-associated habitat; material: faeces | place: Denmark | collected 2008/2010
TTTTAGCGGCTGATGCATCTGCTTTCGAGCAGGTTGTCCGGTATGGAACACAGAGAAGGAAGATGGACAACGGAATGGTGTATCCAAGCTTTTATCCTTCGGAGATCATGGAAACGTTCGAAAGAGAAACGTTTGACTGCATCCATGTACATCATCCGATGTTCGTAGGACCGTGCGCGCTTTATTTGAAGCGAAAATATCGCCTTCCGCTTATTTATACTTATCATACAAGATACGAAGACTACCTGCATTACATACCCGGACTGCGTGTCGATGAGAACAGCTTTGAGCTCAAAAAGAAAGCCGTTGGTCTGATTCAGACAAAGCTGATACCTGCTTATATGAGCTGGTTTGCGAATCAATGTGATCTCGTGCTTGCGCCGTCGGCGGGAATGCAGAAGATACTGTGGAAGTATGGGATGAGGAGCAGATCCGCCGTATTTCCGACAGGACTTGAAGAATCATTTTTCAGAACGGATGAGCAGAGGGCGCAAGAAATCAGAGAGACATATACAGGAAAGAAAAAGCATTTATATGTTACGGTATCCAGACTGGAAAAAGAGAAAAATTATGAATTTATCCTTCGCGGAATTGCGAAGATCAAAGAGGAAGCCGGGGATGATTTTCATGTGATGATTCTTGGAGACGGAAGTCAGAAAAGGGAATTGAAAACGAAGGCGGCTCTTTTGGGTATCAGCGATCTTGTGACTTTTGCAGGAAATGTACAGAACGAGGACGTGAAACATTATGTACACGCGGCAGACCTGTTTTTGTTTGCGTCAAAGTCCGAGACACAGGGAATCGTTTTGGCAGAGGCGATGGCAGCAGGAACTCCGGTCGTTGCAGTTCATGCGGTCGGTTCTGATGATATTGTCGAAGACGGGATTAATGGATTTTTGACCGAGGAAGAGGAAAGCAAGTGGGCTGAGAAAGTAATTGAAGCTTCACAGCCGAAGAACAGGTTCAAAATGAAAAAAGCAGCTTTGGAGAAAGCGCAAAATTATCGCTCCGGCACACTTGCCTTATATGAAGAGATGCTCTACAATCAATGTATCTGCGAAAAAGCAATGGATCAACAGAAAGACGGAAAAGGAGAATATTTTTATGAAAACGGAGAAGATCACGGAGAACGTACTGCAATGGCTGTTCACAAAATATCTCACATTGCTTGAAAAGACAGTGAAAATAAACTGGCATGAAGAAAATGAATACGGGGAAAGTCAGATATTTGGATTTTGGCATGAGGACAGTTTCTTTATGAATCTTGTGCTTGATCGTCTCGCGGATAAGACAACACCCGTAGATGTGATCGTTACAGCCGATACGCGGGGAAATTATATTGAACATATGATAAAACGGTGCGGCGGGAATGCGCTGCGTGTTCCTGACGGGTATAAAGCATTCGGCGCATTGAAAAAGATTGTCTGCGATTCTTATGAAAAGGCGCATTCGATCGCTGTTGCGTTAGATGGACCGCTTGGTCCCAGACATGAGCCGAAAAAACTGGCGTTTTATTTGTCAGAACATGCAGAAGAGTCGTTTGTAGGGATCAGTCTTTCTTATTCGTCCTGCATTCGTCTGACGCGTAGATGGGATAAATATGTGATACCACTTCCATTTACGACAGTTGACGTTGCGGTGAAAGATTATGGAGTCGTTTCCAAAAAGGCGATTCCTGATCTTCCGGTCAGCGCAGAAGCACAAATCAGAGAAGTATGCATTACACAGACAGTATAAAAATGATAGGGAATGACAAAAGGAGAGGGAGTAAGAGATGGAAATTAATCATGTATTGATCGTAGAAGATGATAAGGAGATCAGAGAAGGTGTTCAAATATATCTGCAAAGTCAGGGGTATGTGGTGTTTCAGGCGGCAGATGGGATCGAAGGTTTGGAAGTGATTGAAAGAGAAGAAATCCATCTGGCGATCGTGGATATTATGATGCCGCGGATGGACGGAATCAGGATGACGATGAAGCTTCGGGAAAAGCATGATTTTCCGGTTATCATGTTGTCCGCAAAATCAGAAGAAGTCGATAAGATCACGGGACTTAATATCGGTGCGGATGATTATGTGACGAAACCGTTCACTCCGATGGAGCTGATGGCAAGGGTCAATTCTCAGTTGCGCAGATATCGAAAATTTCTTGAAAGACTGACGCCTCAGGAAAATACTCATGTTATCGGAGGCCTTGAAATCAACGAGGATACTGTGGAAGTGACGATGGACGGCAATCCGGTGAAACTGACTCCGATTGAATACAAGATCCTTTTATTGCTTGCGAAAAATCCGGGGCGGGTCTTTTCGGCAGAAGAAATCTATGAGAGGGTATGGCAGGAGAAAGCAATCAACACAGATACGATCATGGTGCATGTGAGAAATATTCGGGAAAAGATTGAGATTGATCCGAAAAATCCAAAATATTTGAAGGTGGTGTGGGGCGTTGGATACAAAATTGAAAAACAGCCGTAAATTCGCAGTGATCGTGCTTCTTCTCTTTTTGGCTGCCTGTTCGTCGGTTATGATGTCTCAGTATGGAGCGATCCGTCGGACGATTGAATCGCAGAAAGAAGCGGAAAATCAGTCGGGAGATACTGCAAGCAGTATGGCAAACACGCTGGCAGAGGGAAATTATCTCCTTTATAATCGATATGTAAGGGATACAGATCCGGCAGAAGTGCTTTCCCTTTACGGACAGCAGAGATTTGATCTGGCAGAGAAATATTTAGATTATGAATTGATTGACGGTCAGGATGAGGTGATTGCCTCTGATCTGTCGGAAGAAGAACTGGAGAACTTAAATGCGGAGGATGGTAAAAAATATGCATTCCGCGTGAAATATGTATTTTCAGACAGTGGGGAACTGGAAGACGTTCAGATCGGGGGAACGGCATTTGATGCGGCGGCAGCATATAATATGGAGTCGATCTACATTAATGAAGCTGCAAGCGTAGAGAATTACGGTCAGATCTCCTCGATTACGAACCTTGAAGATGTTACGATCCTTTACGGGATGACAGATGAAAATCTCGAAGCCTACGGGAAAATCGTTGCTTCGGAAGAGGGCGAATGGTATGCATATTACGATCTTAGTTATATCGGCGCATACCGGGATCCTTTGGAGATCTTAAGCGTTCTGCTGATCGCAGCGGCGCTTCTTATGCCATTTATCAAACGTCTTGATTTAAGTGAGATGAAAATATTCCGCGTACCTTTTGAAGTGGCGGGTGCAGGATTATTATTCTTTTCTTTCGGCGGCTTTGATGTGATGACGTATGTCGTTTATCATACGGTGAAGAAAACGTTCCTTCCGGCAGGATTTGAGCCGGTTATATCTGTAATCAATTTCCTTTTGTGGATGTTTTTGTTTGGAATGCTTTTTTGGTGCGTTACATCACTTCGGGCAATGTTTCGGATGAAGAAGGCATACTGGACGGAAAGGACGCTGACGGCAAGAATGCTGAGAAAGATGAAGAACAAAGAAGGAGAAAACGAAGGAAAGATAAGAAAGAAAGCAGGCAGGATCTTAACGAGGATAAAGAACTTTTTTGCCCGGCAGTATGACGCGCTGCTTCATCTTGACTTTCAGGATAAAACGAATCGGACGATCCTTCGCGTCGTGCTTATCAACTTCGCCATTCTGTTTGTCGTATGTCTCTTTTGGTGGTATGGAACAGTTGCGCTGGTCGTTTATTCTGTGCTGTTGTTTATGTTCCTGAAAAAATATACGCAGGATCTTTCTAAAAAATATGAGGTTTTGCTGAAGTCTACAAATCAGTTGGCAGAAGGCCGTCTGGATATTCCGATCGAAGGCGACGTCGGTCTGTTCAATCCGATACAGGAAGAATTGAAGCGGATTCAGAAAGGATTTAAAAAAGCGGTAGATGAGGAAGTGAAGAACGAGCGCATGAAAACAGAACTTGTTACGAATGTTTCTCATGATCTCAGAACGCCGCTGACAGCGATCATCACATATACGGATCTTCTGAAAAATGAAAAGGATGAAGAAAAGCGGAAAGAGTATATTCATGTTTTGGAGAGAAAATCTCTTCGTCTGAAAGTGTTGATCGAAGATCTGTTTGAGATCAGCAAAGCTGCGAGCAAAAGCGTTGTGATGCACTTTATGAAAGTTGATATTGCCGGATTATTTAAGCAGGTTGAACTGGAAAATGACGGGAAGATCAAAGAGGCGAATCTGGAATTTCGGACGAAGCTTCCGGAACAGAAAGTTGTCATGTGGCTTGACAGCGAGAAAACCTATCGTATCTTTGAAAACCTTATCGTGAATATTACAAAGTATGCAATGCCGCATACAAGAGTTTATATTGAGATGACAGAGCAGGAGAACGGAGTTCATATTACAATGAAAAATGTTTCTGCGACGGAGCTGAATTTTAATCCTGATGAGATTACAGACCGTTTTGTGCGGGGAGATTCTTCGAGAAATACGGAAGGTTCGGGACTTGGATTGGCAATCGCGAAAAGTTTTGCTGAGCTGCAGCACGGTTCGCTGAAGATCTCGACAGAAGCAGATCTGTTTAAAGCTGACCTGTATCTTCCGAAATTAGAAGAACCGGCTGAAAATTCACAGGAGGGATCTCCTGAAAATCTGTCAATGAGAAAATAGTACAGAGCAAGCAAAGAATGTCGGGAGAGTAGTGACTCTTCCGGCATTTTGTGGTACTCTTTTGGTAGAAAAAAGGATCGGCATAGAAAAGAGAGATGATAAGAAAAATATGCTGGTATAAAGAATGAGAAAAGGGAGGAAAAAAGATGAAATATGAGATCAAGGGCGGAGAGCTTCCGGTAGTAGTCTGCTTTATGGATGCCGGAGAAACAATGATCACAGAGAAAGGTTCTATGAGCTGGATGTCACCGAATATGAAGATGGAGACAACTTCTAACGGCGGAGTCGGAAAAGCGCTTGGAAGAATGTTTGCAGGAGAGGCAATCTTCCAAAACCGGTATACGGCAGAAGGAGGTCCGGGAATGATCGCTTTTGCATCCAGTTTCCCGGGGCAGATCAAACCGTGGGAAATTATGCCGGGAAGAGAGATCGTCGTACAGAAATCGGGATTTTTAGCAGCGCAGGAAGGGGTTGAATTGTCTGTTTTCTTCCAGAAAAAATTAGGAGCGGGTCTGTTCGGCGGAGAAGGCTTTATTATGCAGAGACTTTCGGGACAGGGACTGGCGTTCCTTGAATTTGACGGATCGGTCGTAGAATATGGACTTCAGCCGGGGCAGCAGATCGTAGTTGATACAGGATATCTTGCGGCGATGGACGCTACTTGTAAAATGGAGATCCGTACAGTGCCCGGAATTAAAAATATGATGTTCGGCGGAGAAGGATTGTTTAACACGGTGATTACCGGACCGGGACGGGTCTGGCTTCAGACGATGCCGATCTCGAATGTGGCAGGCGCAATCTTAAGATATCTCCCGTCCAAATAAGTAGAATAGCATGCTATGAAAATAATATTAAATATACAGGAAAAATCAGAAATTATTATTCATGAATCATTTTAGAATTGTCTAAGCTCTTCTGTCAGGATCAACATGGAAAATTATTTGTCCGTTTTGATCCTGACAGGCAGACGCTTCCTCTCTTTTTTTAATCTAAAAACATTTTAGATCCCATCCATTGTCTCATATGTTCAATCATTTTTACGTCAGGCTCGATATATACGCATGCGTTTTTCTGATCGAGAGAGAGCATAACCGCATAGACAGATGCGTTTTCATTGCCGGAAGTAAAATCATATATTTTATCAGGATGGAAGGAGTTCAGCCGCGGAGATTTTTTCGGAGCAATGATCTCAGCAGACTGAATATCAAAATTGAGCATATTTTTTCTTTTTGATTTATTATAAATGGCATCGATCTGAAAATCGTGGTTTAAGATCATGTATTCATATTCTACATTGAATTTTGAAAAAATAAAATAATAACCGATCATCAGGATCAAGATTGCAATAATAAATGATAAGAATCCGAGAAAAGGCATTCCTAAAACAGCGGCTGCTGCCGCAAGCGCGATGACAAGGATGCTGATAAAAATGCCGGATGCTTTCAGTTTACGGGTTACGAGTTGTTCATATAATGCGTCATTCATAGTTCTTGATTTCCTTTCAGGTAATTTATGACCATCATAGCGACCTTGAATGTCATGGCATCTTCGAAAGTGCGAAGATCCAAACCTGTCTGTTTTTCAACTTGTTCCAGACGGTAGATCAGCGTATTGCGGTGCATGTGCAGCTGTCTGGCAGTCTCTGCAATATTCAGGTTGTTTAAAAAGAAACGGTTGATTGTAGCCGTAAGCTCAGGATCAAGCGCTTCCGGTGTCGAAGTGCCGAATATTTCGGAAAGAAAATTCTCACATAAAGAAGCAGGAAGCCGATAGATCAGTCGTCCGATCCCCAGTTCATTATACGGGAAAATATTTTGCTCTGAATAGAAGAGACGTCCGACTTTCAGCGCCAGGCTCGTCTCGCGGAAGGCATCTGAGATATCGGAAAGGGTGTTCATTACCGAACTGTAGGACAGGCGGACATGGATAAGCGCTTCCGTGTTGAGCGTGTCTACAATTATTTCTGCAATATGTCTCATATCTTCAAAAGATTCTTCCTGCTTTAAGGGACGAAGGATTGCAAGCAATGTCTCCGTCACCGGAACAATGTACGTTTTTGAACGGGAAGAAAACAGGTTCTTTAATATCGCGCCTGATGTTTCGTCAAAATTCTTTCCTTCGATAAGAAAGAGAATCCTCTTTTCATCCGGATTGATATGAAGTCTTGCGGCGCGGTCGGCAATTTCATAGCGGGGAATATTCTCAGTCATTAATCCCTGAAGAAAATCTGTCCGGTTATATTTTTCTTTATAAGCGGTACAAAGACAATGGATCTGTGTCAATGCAGACGCGATCTGTTCGGGATCGGTGTCTGAGACTTGAAGCGATACACCGGTGATCCGGTGCAGTTCCCGCAGCGCTCTTTCCAGTTCTTCCGTCAGTGCGGCAGGATCCGTTGCCCGGATGGCAGCTTGTTCTGTGTTTTGTTCCATAGATTAACCTCACCTTGCATAAAGAGGCTGCACCCGAAACAAGTGCAGCCCCCTTTTATTCTTTTATAAGCAGCATGGTCAGAATGAACTTCTGATCAAACCGGGCGTTTTGACAGCCGCATAACTGCTGTTTTGATTTTAAATCATTAGTTTGTAATCGTCAACTCTGTTTCTTTGTCAAATACGTGAATCTTCTCCATATCAAGTGCAAATACTGCTTTATCTCCTGTGCGCAGTGTTGTACGCGGGTTAACGCGCGCTGTCATCTGCGTTCCCTCTAAATCGAAGTAAAGGAATACTTCTGCGCCGAGAAGCTCGTATACTTTGATCTCGGATTCGATGATGCTGTCCGGGGAGTTGCTGATAAATGCCTGAGAGTCATGTACGTCTTCAGGACGGATACCGAGAACAACTGTCTTTCCGTCATAGTTTCCATCGATGAGAGCCTGTTTCTTGGAAGCCGGAACTTTTAATACATGTTTTCCGACTGACAGTGTTACATCATTGCCTTTGACTGAGCAGACTGCATCCATGAAGTTCATCTGCGGAGATCCGATAAATCCTGCAACAAAGAGATTGCACGGTGTATTGTAAAGATTCTGCGGTGTATCAACCTGCTGAACAACTCCGTCTTTCATAACGACGATTCTTGTTCCCAGTGTCATAGCCTCTGTCTGGTCATGTGTTACATAGATGATCGTTGCGCCGAGGTTCTCGTGAAGTTTAGAGATCTCGATACGCATCTGAACTCTCAGTTTTGCGTCAAGGTTGGAAAGCGGCTCATCCATAAGGAAGACTTTCGGATTACGAACGATGGCACGACCCATAGCAACACGCTGTCTCTGTCCGCCTGAAAGAGCTTTCGGTTTACGGTCAAGCAGTTTGTCCAGGTCAAGGATTCTTGCTGCTTCACGAACTTTTTTATCAATCTCTGCTTTCGGTACTTTACGAAGTTTCAGACCAAATGCCATATTATCATATACAGTCATGTGCGGGTACAGAGCGTAGTTCTGGAATACCATTGCGATGTCACGGTCCTTCGGCTCTACATCGTTCATAACTTTTCCGTCAATCTTGAATACTCCGTCAGAAATATCTTCCAGACCTGCGATCATACGAAGCGTTGTAGATTTACCGCATCCGGACGGTCCTACGAAGATGATGAATTCTTTGTCTGCGATCTCAAGGTTGAAATCTTTTACCGCATGAAATCCGTTAGGATAGATTTTCTGAATGCCTTTGAGTGATAAACTTGCCATTTTATGTTCCTCCTGAAAATAAAAATGTTTTCTGAATTTGCTTATGAAATAAGTATAACCGTAAGCCGGAAACCGGACAATGTTACGAGTGACTAAAAAAAGAAGGAAAAAGTGTACATGTTGACGAAAAATAAGAAATCGTCTACAATAGCACTATCGTAAATTATGAAATCAAGGAAAGAAAAGAGGAATAAAATTATGGCAAATCCGATCGTTACATTTGAGATGGAAAACGGAGATATCATGAAAGCAGAGCTGTATCCTGAAGTTGCGCCGAATACAGTGAACAACTTTATTTCATTAATTAACAAAGGATTTTATGACGGATTGATCTTTCATCGCGTGATCCGCGGATTCATGATCCAGGGCGGATGTCCGAATGGAAACGGAATGGGAGGTCCGGGATATGCGATCAAAGGTGAGTTTACGCAGAACGGATTTAAAAACGACCTTGCACATGATCCGGGCGTTCTTTCAATGGCACGGGCAATGCATCCGGATTCTGCGGGAAGTCAGTTCTTTATCATGCATGAGAAATCTCCGCATCTCGACGGAGCTTATGCAGCTTTCGGAAAAATTACGGAAGGGATGGATGTTGTAAATAAGATCGCGGAGACAGCGACAGATTACAGTGATCGTCCGCTTGAAGCACAGAGAATGAAAAAAGTGACTGTAGAATTGTTCGGAGAAACATACAGTGAACCGGAAACAGTGTAAGTTCTGTAAACTGCAGAAAGGTGAAAGTACAAAAGCGGAGACGTCGGGCGTCTCCGCTTTTTGGTATTAGTTTGTCTTTATAACCGATATTCCATAATATAGTCATCCATGAAAAAACCATTTCCGATGTCATTTTTTTGAGCGTCGATCGTCTGAAAGCCGAGATGGCGGTATACGTTTAAAGAACCGTCATTGTGTTTGTTGCATGTCAGCCAAATAGCAGAATATCCTTGTTTTCGGCACAGTTCTTTCAGAAAATCAAACAGAAAAGTTGCCAGATGTCTGCCACGGTACTCTTTGGCAAGATAGAGTTTGCTCAAAAACAATCTGCCGTCCTTGTCTGGACGGATCGATACATATCCGCACAGCTTTTCCTGATCGAGAAGCCGGTAATATTCATATCCTTCAAGAACCTGTTTTTGCAATGCAGGGCAGGATTGGAAACGGTCGAGCATATATTCTACCTGTTCGCTTCCGATGATCGGTGTAAAATGTTCATGCCAGATCACATCCGCCAAGTCGGCGATTTCCTGAAGATGTTCGGTGGTTTCAGCTTTTTGAATGCTGATTGAGCGGTTCTTTTCATTGACTGAACTGTTCTGTTTCATGAAAAAGTCTCCCTTCTGTAATGTAAAGTGCTGCTGTCTGAAATATTATAGTACATACAGGCTTTCTCCTGCAACTTTCTAAAAATAATATAAATTATTAGCACTCACCACAAAAGAGTGCTGATTTTCTATTGACTTTTAAATATCTCCGTACTAGAATGTCTGTTAGACATGGAAACAGAAAGCGTAAAGCTGATTGGATTCCGAAAGATCGGCAGAGGCGCAACTCATAAAATAAAAAAAGAGAAGGAGTGTTTACGATGGCAGTAAAAAAAGGAACATTATCGATTGACAGCGAGAATATATTTCCGATTATAAAGAAATGGGTATATTCAGATCATGATATTTTTGTGCGCGAGCTTGTGTCAAACGGATGCGATGCGGTTACAAAGCTGAAAAAGCTTGATATGATGGGAGAGTATGAACTTCCGGAAGATTACAGGGCAAAAATTGAAGTGATCGTAAATCCGGAAGAAAAGACGATGAAGTTTATTGATAACGGTCTTGGTATGACCGCTGAAGAAGTGGAAGAGTACATTACGCAGATTGCATTCTCAGGAGCGACACAGTTTCTTGAAAAATATAAAGACAAGACAACAGAAGACGATATGATCGGTCACTTCGGACTTGGATTTTATTCTGCATTCATGGTGGCAGATGAAGTTCAGATCGATACATTGTCTTATAAAGAAGGAGCATCTGCCGTACACTGGGCAAGTCAGGGCGGTACGGAATATGAGATGCAGGGAGGAAATAAAGAGACAGTCGGAACAGAGATCACGCTGTTTTTAAATGAAGACAGTCTTGCATTTGCAAATGAATATCGTGCAAGAGAAGTGATTGAAAAATATTGTTCTTTTATGCCTGTCGAGATCTTTCTTTCCAAGGCAAATGCAGAGCCGGAATATGAAACGATTGATGAGGAAGACGTGCTTGACACAGACGAAGTCGTAGAGCATATTACGGAAGAAGTTAAAGAAGGCGAAGAAGGCGAACCGAAGAAGAAAGCGAAGATCGTAAAACGTCCGGTTTCTTTGAGCGATACACATCCGCTGTGGAGTAAGAGTCCGAGCGAGTGCACGAAAGAAGAGTATATTGATTTCTATCGGAAAGTATTTATGGATTATAAAGAGCCTTTGTTCTGGATTCATCTGAATATGGATTATCCGTTTAACTTAAAAGGAATTCTGTATTTCCCGAAGATCAACACAGAGTATGAGTCCATTGAAGGAACGATCAAGCTGTATAACAATCAGGTCTTTATCGCGGATAATATTAAGGAAGTGATTCCTGAGTTCCTCATGGTGCTTAAAGGAGTGATCGACTGTCCGGATCTGCCTCTTAACGTATCGAGAAGCGCCCTGCAAAACGATGGATTTGTCAATAAAGTTGCCGATTACATTTCCAAGAAAGTGGCGGATAAACTGACAGGAATGTTTAAGACGGACAGAGAAAATTATGAGAAATACTGGGACGATATCAGTCCGTTTATCAAATTTGGATGCCTGAAAGATGAAAAATTCGGCGAGAAGATGAAAGATTCGATGATCTATAAAAATTTGGATCACAAATATCTGACATTAGAAGATATTATAAATGAAAGCAAAGCTGACGCTGCAAAAGAAGATGCAGAAAAGGCAGATGAAGAGACAAAGGAAGAGGAAGAAAAGGACGTTCAGACAGATGCAAAAGCAGATGCTGACGATCAGGATAAAGAGCCTGAGAAGACAAGTGTTTACTATGTGACAGATGAAGTTCAGCAAAGTCAGTATATCAATATGTTCAAAGCACAGGGTCAGGATGCCATCGTGCTGACACATAATATTGATTCTGCGTTTGTGACTTATCTTGAGCAGAAGCATGAGGACGTCCGTTTCCTGAGAATTGATGCAGATGTTCATGAATCTCTGAAAGATGAAGTTGCAGAAGATGAGAAGGAAGCTTTCGGGAAAATGGCGGACAGTCTTGTAGAAATCTTCCGCAAAGAGCTGAATGATGACAAGCTGGATGTAAAAGTTGAAAAATTAAAAGATGATAAAGTGGCGTCTATGGCTGTACTGTCAGAGGAAAGCCGCCGCATGGAAGAGATGATGAAGATGTACGGTATGAGCGGAATGGATCCGGCGATGTTCGGCAGCAAGGCAACGCTTGTACTCAATGCAAACCATCCGCTTGTGAAATTCCTGACAGAAAATAAGGAAAGCGAAAATGTAACGGTTATCTGTAAACAGCTCTATGATCTGGCAATGCTTGCTCATAAGCCGCTCAGTCCGGAAGAGATGACGGCGTTCGTACAGAGAAGCAACGAGATCATGCTTTTACTCACAAAATAAAACTACAGTTGATATTTCATTGAAAATATAACGAAATGGAATGGGGCTGTCGCTTTAACGATGATTCATAAAATCGTGAAGCGGCGGCCCCTAAATTAAACTCACTCTCTTTTATTATGAGATAGTTACGCTTTCTGTGTGCAATTTGAGAAAGTATTCATATCAATTTAGTAATTCAAAATCAATCTCTTTTTTCCTGAAGAAATTTTCCGTCATTTCATCCCATGCATGTTCTAACGTTTTATCCATCATGAATGTTTTAAAGGAAGTTCCGGTAATACATGTCAATGTGCTGCCATCGTAGCGGATGTTCAGATAAAGTCCCTGCACAGCGTCCGGCTGAATTGAAAGACTGTTTTGTAAGATGAGCGTCTCGATCTTTTTCGGGGAAAGGCTGAATACAAAGTGAAAGGCAAGCGGCGTTCGTTTTCCTTTAATGAGAGAATAACAAAAGCTTCTTACGTTTTTCCAGTAAGAGTACTCAGGGAGAACAGCGTCAGAGTCAAAAAAATCTTTTTGGATAAAACCGTCAATGTGAAAGGTGTTGAATGTCGTGATCTCTCCCTCGATAAATGAAAAGTGGTCAAATGTTTCATTTAGAAGAAGATGGGACATGAAATCTTTGATATTTGTCAATGAAAATGCGATCATGAAAGACTCCTTATCATTGTATATTTGTGCAATTTTTCTATGAAGTTCCTGATATGACAGGATAATATTAATTGTATCACGAAACCAAGTCGGCGTCATTGACTTTTTGGAGTAAAAAAAGTATTATTACCTTGGATTATTTTTTATTTCATAGGAAAGTGCCTTTTGGCACTTCCGGTGATTGGAAAATAAAAAAGAGTATAATAAATAATAGGGAAATGAAATAAATGAAGAAGATAAAACAGAAAACAAAAAGAAAAATTGCTCTTGCGGTATGTATTCTTGCGGCAGTGCTTGTTATTGTGCTGCTCGTACAGGGAATCCGCGGGCTTTTTTATAAGAAGGCAGATACGTCGGCAGGACTGGAATATATTCATGGGGAAGAGAACGGTGATATCTCGGCGATCGAAAAGAAGATCGCTCTGCTTGAAAAGAATGACGGAGAAGACGGTGCGGGTGAAATGAGCCTGAAAGAGAAATTTACCGGTGCGGTCATCGTAGGGGATTCCATTACGGAAGGATTTACAGAGTATGATATATTGAATACATCCAGCGTTGTGGCGAAGATCGGGGTGCATTTGGATGAATTGGACGAGCAGATTCAGCAGGTAAAAGAGTTAAGTCCAAGTATTATCTTCCTTTCGCTCGGAATGAATGATATTGAGCATACAAACGGTGATGCAGAGAAATTCATCAAACAGTATGAGTCGGTTGTCGATGAAGTGAAAAAAAATGTTCCGGAAGCGCATATTTTTGTGAATGCGATCTTTCCGGTACAGGAAAAGGCAGTGAAAGAAAAGCCGGTTTTTGAAAAGATAGAAGAATATAACGATAAATTAAAAGAGTTGTGTGATAAAAAGAGAATCGGATTTATTGACAGTTCGGATCTTGTCTCGGACGAATATTATGAACAGGACGGCGTGCATTTTAAGGCGGCTTTCTATCCGGTTTGGGCTGGAAAAATGGCGGAGGTGGCAGGGTTATGAGTCAATGGAAGAAAAGAACGGTTCAGGTGATGCGTTATGTGACGTTCCTTTTGATCGTCGGATTTGTGGCTCTTTTGTTAATCTATACAAGCGGAAGCAATCGGCCGTTTGAGGAAGTAGAGCAGTTGGTAGAAGCCTCTTTGAAGAAAGACAATCTGGTGCTTCAGGACGGGTCTGCGTTGAAACGCAATTTTGGACTGAATGCGGCTGATTATGAAGGCGTAATGTATTATTCTTCAGAATTCAGTATTTCATCAGAAGAAGTTCTTCTTATTAAAGTGAAAAATGAGTCTCAGACGGCGGAAGTGTCTGAAGCGATCGAAGAACGGATCAAAATGCGGACGAATGATTTTGAAGGGTATGCGCCGGAGTCGGTACAGCTTTTGGAATCTGCAAAGCAGAGTGTGCGCGGAAAATATGTATTCTTTGCCGCTGCGCCGGAGGCAGAGAAATATTTGGAAGTATTTAACAACAGTTTATAAGGCGGGAGAGGGAACAGGCCGATGTTATTCAGCAGTATTACATTTTTGTTTATGTTTCTGCCAATCGTGATGGCAGTGTATTATCTCGTTCCGAACGGGGTGAAAAATATCGTCTTGCTTTTGGCAAGTCTGTTTTTCTATGCATGGGGAGAGCCGGTTTATGTTGTACTTATGATCTTGTCCATCGTATTGAACTATTTTTGCGGACAGGATATTGAAGCGAATGGGGATGATCCGAAGAAGGCAAAAAGGAGTCTTGTATTTGCGCTCGTGGCGAATCTCCTCATACTTGGATTTTTTAAATATTATGGATTTTTGCTCGATACGATCAATTCATTCCTTACAACGGATATTCCATACAGAGTTCTTCCTCTGCCGATCGGAATTTCGTTTTATACATTTCAGGCGATCTCCTATGTGATCGATATTTACAGGAAAGATGCAAAGCCGCAGAAAAATATTTTATATTTTGCACTTTACATCAGTATGTTTCCGCAGCTGATCGCAGGACCTATCGTCCGTTATGCAGATATCGAAGAACAGTTAAAAGAGCGCAAGGTGACGCTTCGCAAACTGGGACAAGGCTCGATGTATTTTATTATCGGACTGGCGAAAAAAGTGATCATTGCAAATTCGACAGGAGCGGTGTTTGAAGAAGTTGCGGCGATGTCAACCGGAAATTTATCTGTTCTGACTGCATGGATCGGGGTGTTTTCTTATGCGTTTCAGATATATTTTGATTTCAGCGGATATTCGGATATGGCGATCGGACTTGGAAAAATGTTCGGATTTGAATTTAAGAAAAATTTTGACCACCCGTATGTGTCTAAAAATGCGACGGAGTTTTGGCGGAGATGGCATATTTCTCTTGGCACATGGTTCAGGGAGTATGTGTATATTCCGCTTGGAGGAAACCGCTGTTCTGTCTCAAGAAATATATTTAATCTGATGGTCGTTTGGACTTTGACCGGAATGTGGCACGGCGCGGCGTGGAACTTTATCGCATGGGGAGTATACTACGGCGTGATCCTTGTAATGGAAAAGTATGTTTGGGGGTCTTCTGTAGAACAGCTCCCGAATCCGGTACAGCATATTTATGCAGGTGTGGTGATCCTTGTAGGATGGGTCTTCTTCTTTAGTCCGAGTCTCGGATATGCTTTGCGTTATCTTTGGGCGATGATCGGAGGCGGAGCAGGGATCGCGGATGCAAAAGGTGCGTTTCTTTTATTTACTCACCTTTTGCTGTTTGTCATTGCGTCTGTAGGAAGTACCGCTTATGGAAGGAAACTTTTAAACGGAGCGGTTCGTCTTTCTTCAAACAGAACAGTAAGGATGACGGTGGGGGCTGTTCTCTATATGGGAATGTTCTTACTTTCAGTGGCATTTTTAGTGACAGATACATTTAATCCGTTTTTATATTTCAGATTTTAGGGGAATACTTATGAACAGCAGGAGAAGAAAAGGGCAGATTGAAAGCCTCATCGGGAAAATATTTATACTGAGTCTCTTTCTTATTTTGATCGTGAATCTGATCGTTCCGACGAAAGAAAAGTCGGAGGAAGAAAACCGGATGCTGGAGAAAAAACCGAAAGCAACGGTGTCTTCGATCATTTCCGGCGATTATATGGAGCAGTGGGAAAAATATGCAAGCGATCAGTTTTTCGGACGGAATTTTTGGAGAAAAATAAAAGTAAATGCAGATAAGATTGCGGGAGCAAAAGAGGAAAACGGCGTTTTTATCGGGAAGAACGGACAGTTACTGGAAGATATCGCTGTTCCTGATGACGAGCAGCTTGAAGCGAACACGAATGCCGTGAAAAACTTTGCGCAGACGTATTCGAATATTCCGACGACAGTAATGCTCGTTCCGGATGCGGCATGCATTTTGAGCAGCCGTCTGCCTGCATTTGCCACAGTGGAAGATCAAAGACAGATGTTCGGTATGGTAGAACGCAATCTTGGAGATACAGTCAACTGGGTTGATACGGTTTCGATCATGAACAAGCACAAGACGGAAAAATTATACTATAAGACAGATCATCACTGGACAACGCAGGGCGCCTTTTTTGTATTTAAAGAAGCCGCTCCGCTGTTCGGGATCGAGGGCGATGTGTCGGATGATTATGTGTCTTATACTGTGACGGACAGCTTTAATGGCGTTCTTGCATCGAAAAGCGGAGTCGGATTGGATGAAAAAGAGAAGATTGATATTTATGCTCCGACAGACGGAGACGATGATGTAATCGTAAACTATGTCAATGAGACGAAGAAGACGACTTCTCTTTATGATTCGTCAAAATTAGAAACGAGAGATAAGTACGGTGTATTTTTAGGAGGAAATACATCTGTGATTGATATAAAAACGGTATCTACGAGCAAAAAGCGGCTTCTTGTAGTGAAGGATTCGTTTGCGGACTGTTTCATTCCGTTTCTGACGCCTCATTACAGAGAGATCGTCGTTGTCGATCCGAGATATTATACCGGAACGATGAAAGAGATCATGGATACTTATCGGATAACAGATGCGTTGATCCTGTATAGTGGAAATACATTTTTTACAGATAATAATATAAGTGGAGTGTTTACTGGTGAGTAATCGGATCAGAGAAGAATTTTTACAGCCGAAAGAGTCGGTGAGACTGAATAAATATTTAAGTGAGGCGGGCGTTTGTTCCAGAAGGGAGGCGGACCGCCTTATTGAGAGCGGAAAAGTAACGGTAGATGGGGAAAGGGCGCAGACCGGGATGCGCGTTTTGAAAGGTCAGGTTGTCAAAGTCGGGAAAAAAACAGTTTCCAGACAGGATGAGCTGGTTGTTTTGGCTGTGAATAAACCGAAGGGAATCGTCTGTACAGCGGATCGAAGAGAAAGAGACAGTATCGTACGGTTTCTTGATTATCCCGTGCGTGTCACTTATGCAGGAAGACTGGATAAAGATTCCCGCGGGCTTCTTCTTATGACGAATAACGGAGACATCATTAATCAAATGATGCGGGCGGCAAATCGGCATGAGAAAGAATATAAAGTGACAGTTGATAAAGAGATCACGGAAGAATTTATAAAAAAGATGGCCGGAGGAGTTCCGATTCTTGATACGGTTACAAGACCGTGCAAAGTGAAAAAGATCGGAAAATATACTTTTTCGATTATTTTGACTCAGGGATTAAACCGTCAGATCAGACGAATGTGTGAAGAACTAGGTTATCAGGTGAGAGACCTCGTTCGGGTAAGGATCATGAATATACGGCTTGGGAGTCTGAAAGAGGGAACGTACAGAAAACTGACGGATGCAGAGCTGGAAGAACTGGACAGGATGCTTAAATAAAAAGAAGGTGGAGTTCAGAACTTATCTGAATGTTGGAGAAGAAGATGGAAAAGAAAAAGAAAACGGAACGAATGCGTGAACTTGTAGACCTGCTTAATCAGGCGAGAAGAGCTTATGAGCAGGAAAACACGGAAATCATGAGTAATTTTGAATATGACCGTCTTTATGACGAGCTGCTTGCGCTGGAACAGGAGCTTGGAACAACCCTTGCCTCAAGCCCGACAGTCAATGTAGGGTATGAGGTTTTGAGCGAGCTTCCGAAAGAACGCCATGAGAAGCCGATGTTATCTCTGGATAAGACAAAAGAGGTAGAGAGACTTCGGGAATTTGTAGGAGATCAGCAGGCTGTAATCTCATGGAAGATGGATGGGCTGACCATTGTTCTGACTTATGAAAACGGCATCCTTGTGAAGGCGGTTACGAGAGGAAACGGTGAGATCGGAGAAGTCGTTACGAATAATGCGAAGGTGTTTCGCAACATTCCGCTATCCATACCGTTTAAAGGAGAGCTTGTCCTTCGAGGCGAAGCAGTTATTTCTTATAAAGATTTTGAGAAGATTAATGAAGAGATCGGTGATGCCGATGCAAAATACAAAAATCCACGGAATCTGTGCAGCGGCTCGGTGCGCCAGTTGAATAACGAGATCACTGCGAAGAGAAACGTGCGGTTTTATGCGTTTACTCTTGTAAGAGCTGAGAATGTCGACTTTCGAAATTCCAGGGCATATCAACTGCAGTGGCTTCAGGAGCAGGGGTTTGATGTTGTAGAACATCATCTCGTTACGCAGGATACAGTCGAAGATGAGGTGGCGTGGTTTGCAAAGCATATTCAGGAAAATGGAGTGCCGTCAGACGGACTTGTTCTTACTTATGATGATATTTCCTACGGACAGTCGCTTGGAACAACGGCAAAATTTCCGAGAGATTCTTTTGCGTTTAAATGGGAAGATGAAGTGCGGGAGACGACGATTCGTGAGATTGAGTGGAGTCCTTCCAGAACAGGGCTGATCAATCCGGTAGCTATTTTTGATCCCGTGGAATTAGAGGGAACAACAGTGAGCCGTGCAAGCGTGCATAATATCAGTATTATGGAAGAATTAGAGTTGGGAATCGGAGATACGGTTACGGTATATAAGGCGAACATGATCATCCCTCAGATTGCGGAAAATCTGACTCGCAGCGGGGTGAGTGAAATTCCGAAAGAATGTCCGGTCTGCAAAAAACCGACGAAGATTTCCATGGAAAATAATACGAAGACATTGTATTGTGTGAATCCGGCATGTCAGGCAAAACATGTGAAGTCGTTCAGCTTGTTTGCCAGCAGGGATGCTATGAACATCGAAGGATTATCAGAAGCAACTTTGGAAAAATTTATTATCAACGGGTATGTAAAAGATTTTACAGATATCTTTCATCTTGACCGATATGCAGAAGAGATAAAGACGATGGAAGGATTCGGGAAAAAATCTTATGAAAATCTGCAGAAAAGTATAGAAAATGCAAGAAAGACAACGCTGCCGAGACTGCTCTACAGTCTTGGAATCCCGAATATCGGAATTTCAAATGCAAAAGTAATCTGCCGTGCTTTGGGATCAGATCCAAAACGGATCATTCAGGCAACAGCAGAGGAATTAAATGAGATATCGGGCGTGGGCGGAGTTATTGCAGGAACATTTGTCGAATATTTTAAAGATGCGGCGCATGTGGATGTTTTTGAGAGGCTTCTCGGAGAAGTAGAGCTTGCGAAAGAGAAGGCAGAAGAAGATCAGAAGTTTGCAGGAGTGAATTTTGTTATTACGGGAAGCGTGGAACACTTTGCAAATCGGGCTCAGGTCAAAGAAGAGATCGAGAAGCGGGGAGGTAAAGTGACGGGAAGCGTGACATCAAAGACGAATTATCTGATCAATAATGACACCGGATCAGGAACGGCGAAAAATAAAAAAGCCCGGGAACTTGGTATACCGATCATTTCAGAAGAGGATTTTTTGAAAATGATGAACGAATAGAGAAAAACGCATTCGTGATTTTTACAAAAACTTCATTTGTACAATGAAGATAAGTGTACTATAATAAGAAAATACTTGTAGAAAGAAACCGTATAAATGGATGTTCGTACAAATGAAAATAGGCAGAGAAAGACGAGGAGAATTATGTCAGATCAGGATTTCATTTTGGTAGATGAGGAAGAAAAAGAGAAAGAAGATGTCGGTGAAAATAAGGCGGATAAAGATGAAAAAAAAGACAGCTTAGCAGTGAAAAAAGAAGATGAACAAGAAGAAAAAGACGGCGGCGATGATGACGATGGATACGAGAAGATATGTCTCATCTGTCACAGACCGGAAAGCGTTGCGGGCAGAATGATTGAGATGCCGAACCATATTACGGTGTGTCAGGATTGCATGCAGAGAAGTTTTGACGCGATGACAGACGGTTCTGTCGATCTGAGCCGGCTTGTCAACATGCCCGGAGTGCAGTTTTTAAACGTATCAGATTTTGACAATATGCAGCCGAGAGCACAGAAGATTAAAAAGAAAAAAGAAAAGCCGAAGGAGTTCCATCAGCTTGATATTAAGAAAATTCCGGCTCCGCATAAGATCAAGGCAAGGCTTGATGAGTATGTAGTCGGACAGGAAAAAGCGAAGAAAGCGATGTCGGTTGCCGTTTATAATCATTATAAACGGGTTGCATCAGATACGATGGACGATATTGAGATTGAAAAGTCGAATATGCTGATGATCGGACCGACAGGAAGCGGTAAGACGTATCTTGTTAAAACATTGGCGAAGCTTCTCGATGTGCCGCTGGCTATTACAGATGCAACGTCACTGACAGAAGCAGGATATATTGGCGACGATATCGAAAGTGTTGTTTCCAAGCTCCTTGCTGCAGCTGACAATGATGTGGAACGGGCAGAGCAGGGAATTATTTTCATCGATGAAATCGATAAGATTGCGAAAAAGCACACATCGAATCAAAGAGATGTAAGCGGCGAGTCCGTTCAGCAGGGAATGCTCAAACTTTTGGAAGGCAGCGAGGTAGAAGTTCCGGTCGGTGCAAACAGCAAGAATGCGATGGTTCCGCTGACAACGATCAATACGAAGAATATTTTGTTCATATGTGCAGGCGCATTTCCTGACTTGGAAGATATTATAAAAGAGCGTCTTACGAAGAAGACTTCCATGGGATTTAACGCAGAGCTGAAAGACAAGTATGAGCATGACGAAGATATTCTGTCAAAGGTAACAGTGGAAGATCTTCGTAAGTTCGGTATGATTCCCGAGTTCCTCGGACGTATGCCGATCATATTTACTTTGAAAGGTCTTGATAAGGATATGCTCGTTAAGATCTTGAAGGAGCCGAGAAACGCAATTTTAAAACAGTATCAGAAACTGCTTGCTTTGGATGAAGTGAGTCTGATCTTTGACGACGGCGCGCTTGAGACGATCGCCGAGAAAGCGATGGAGAAAGATACCGGCGCGAGAGCCCTTCGGGCGATCATCGAAGAGTTTATGCTTGATATTATGTATGAGATTCCGAAAGATGACAATATCGGAGAAGTGACCATCACAAGGGAATATATTGAAGGTACCGGAGGTCCGATCATTAAACTGCGCGGGCAGCAGTCAATCGCAATGAACGACAATTAATCAGAAGAGAGAAGAGAAAAAAGAAAAAAGGAAGAAACGGAAGATTTGATTACTGATCAGGATCTTCCGTTTCTTTCTTTTGATTTTCTTTAGAAATTCTTTTGGATATATATATTGACCATTTATATTATAGTATATATAATATAAATAAATCAAATATATATGA
>OGRC01000952.1_pt1 | contig 21123 bp, 8 predicted proteins | sample 1553431 | NCBI WGS metagenome assembly OGRC01 (sample SAMEA2580064, study PRJEB22360) | human gut metagenome | biome: human gut; feature: human-associated habitat; material: faeces | place: Denmark | collected 2008/2010
GTAATCCGTGTAATCCGCGCCTAATCTTTATAACAGGTTTACAAATTATCATTTATGCACTTACTCGCCGCACTTGCTTATGTACCAAGTTATTTTTTAAGCGTTACTGAATAAAAAGTTACGCAAAATGGAGAAACAAATCCATGATTTCGTTGTTAAATGTGAAAAAAGGCGTATCTTTGCAACTGAACGTGCGACATGATATATCTTGTATATATACATGTCCTCTTCCGATGTTAGTAAAATGTGGAAATTTAATGAACCATCGGACGAGCGTAGCCTGTATCAGTTATTGGTACGGGCTTACTCTTCCGTGGTTCAGGGTATCCACATACCTACTAACAGGGATTGAGTAATGCCCCGTACTTTTATAATATAAAGCCATTATAGCCGTATAGGGAATGATTTTAAACTTATAATCAAACACTATATGGCTAATTGGTTATCTACAAAGTCAGTAGCTGAGAAATACGGCATACCGAAAGAGCAAATCCGGGAATGGATTAGGTTACGTTATCTGACATGCTCTTCTATAGGCACAGAACCTTATGAAGACAATGACCCACTGATAGATACTGACGAACTTGACAAAGCTCTCGAATTTAATTCACTAAAATCTTATCCTGATGATACCATGATGGAACGAGTGCGAAAAGAGCATTTGAATTGGCTTTATCAGGAAAAAGCCCGTCTGGAAAAAGTCAACGATGATTTATTAGAGGAAATTCATAAGCACGCCCGACGGGAAACAGAACTGGGAGAGAACTTAGAGAAAATGATGAATTATACACATGAAATCCTTGAAATTCATGAGAAAATGATGAAAGATTATGAGAATAAGATATCCGGGAAAGGGGGAATTTGGCCTTTTCTTTATCACTTCTTTATCATAAAAAAGAATAAGACCCTCATCTAACCAATATATACATACCCGTTTTTTCCAATCCTTTTCATCTCGTGAATACGGAGCCCGCGATGAGCTCCGTATTCTTTTTTTTCAATTACAGCCTGTACGTTCTTTACGCAACAGTACCCCTTCTTTCCATTCCTCCATCCTTACAGTAGGTGCACCTCCCTCCTCTTCCATTCCTGAAAAGTAAAGACGTTGTTCCCTGCCGTCCTTCAGTATCACAATCAGCTCGTCCGCCGAAGGAGCAAATACAGAATGTACACTATTCTCTTTCTCAAAGGGTTCTATGACAGTCAGATAACGGACCTGAGCAGCGTCCATACGTACCCCGAAAGTAATACGCCTTTCAGCCTCATCACCCAGAGGATAATCTCCGCCGATAACTGTTTTCAGGCGGATAGCCTGAAGTCCATCCAGATCAAAGGTATATTGGGCAGGCGTTTCAAAACCTGCATTCACAGGTTCGGCAGGAAGCCCCCAACTGTAGTTCTCTCCACTGATATTGATACGACCATCGGCATAGTCTTTAGTATTCCCAAAAGGATTATCCTGTACGTTGTTCTTGACAACCGGAAGATCGGCAAGACGGATTTGTTTACCGTCTTTCGTTTCCAAGACAGCTTCTGCCCAGAACAGAGTTTTAGAGCGGTTGGCATGTTGAGTGGCGGAAGACAGTGTTAATTTCCGGATACCCGTAATATCCACATCTACCTTTCCTTCACCCAGAATCCAGGCACCGAAGCTGCCTTCGGCAAGTAGTTTACCATCTCCCTCTACCGTGTACTTCAGGTTGCGCTGCGTTCCGTGATCTTCGGGAGCACGTCCGGTATAAGCAATCCGTTGGATATTAGGCCAAGCATTATAAATATCCATGTAGAGATTACCCGACTCACCGTACATACGTGTTCCCCGGTTATCAGCTTCGGGACCGAATTTGGTCAGGAAACTGGCTTTCAGAGTTCCGGTTACGGAATATTGATTGATATCAGTTACTAACGGTGCGGCACTCAGGGCATCGGTATCCAATTGTGCCTGATGGGAAATGAACTCTTTCTTATCGGCGGACAATCCTAACAAGCCTTTTATCTGGAAAAGAAGATCGAAACGGTGTTGCTTGTTCTCTGTACTTTTGTCATAATCTGCAAGAACTACATAATCGTCCGTCACAACCATCAGTCTGCGTTGAAAGACAGGTTCGGTAAATCCTGTCAGCACTCCGAATCCGGGATGCTTTTCGGGTACGGGGAAATAACGGGCTTCCCACTCTGTTTTCTCTTTGAAATCCCTCGGTCCACGCATACTGTGCCGCAGTCCGCCATAAGCTGGATAACTCCATGCGGCAGTTCCTTCCACACAACCGGCCTGAAATAAATCACCTGTATAGAACAGGCTACGCTTGCTGTCATCTGTTTCCTGCTGCTTCAAATCAACAGTAACCATATTTTTGGAGATACTGCTCTGTACATAGAAATTATACATATAAGGAGCATAGCTATACCACACCATCTCCGGATTGTAGAAACTACGCCCATAACGCATCAGTGAAAGCATGGCAGTACGATCAAAATGTCCATGATAACCACCGTGTGTTCCATATTTCAAAACAGCCTGTATCTTTTCGCGCGGCTCCTGCTGGGTGGAACGCAACATTAATGCTCCTGCATTGTCAGCATAAGCTCCCCGGACATCTCCCGGCTCCACCTCGGGCAACTCGGGTACACCATAGATCAAATCATTCCGCCCGGGAGACATCCGTATGAAAGCAGCATAGCGCGGATCACGGAAAGCATAGTACGCCATCTCAAAACTGTCGCCACCCACTTCACGTTCAGTGGCGTCATTGATTCCGAATATCCAGCCCCGATAATCGAGGAAAGGCAAAAGGGCATCCGACATCATTTTGATAGTGACATAAGGTTGGTGAATGGGGCCGCGAATACGGAAACTGTGTCCATGATGAAGATTACGGCTCTCTTCACGTTCATTGGCCCCGACTTTCTCATACTCTGGAGTGAGGTTATAATCAACGGGGAATTTCTCCGTCAGCAGGGAATATCCGAAAGGATTCAATGCCAACCCTATTTGTATATATTCGCTCGCGACCCAAAGATTATAGCTGACCGTGCACTCATACCACCATCCATCGGGCATTGTATAAGTGCGGAACTTATCCATCAGGCAGGAAGGTGCGTAAAGCACTTCGTCCACCAGGTTGAAATCCTGTATGGCTAAAGCGCAGAAAAAGACTCCCGTCAGTTGGGAAACCGCCCAGTTAGCTCCGCCCGTTGATTTGTAGCGCAGATATTGGTCGATATAAAGCCGGAAAGTATATTCTATCTGAGCCTTTTCCTGTTTGTTCATGATATTGGCATCCATAATCAGATCATAAGCCTGCGCCAGATGCTGAAAGAAGTGCCCTTCCTGTACACTTGCCTGGTTGGAAGCTTTCCGGGTTAGCGGGAAACCGGTCTGATAATCACTGATCATCAGCAGGAATTGCTTTACCTTATGGGCAAATTCCGTTTTACGCGTCAACTGCCATGCAATGGCATTATTCATCAGACCGTACTCATGAGTGGTCGCACATAAATAAGGAATACCGTCACTGTTAGCAGCATAAGGAGGACGTGAAGGCACTCCCCAACGTTCTGCATCCTGCACATAACGTTTTTTGCGCTCCATAGCCCAGTCATATTTTTCCGCTTTCGCGCGAACTTCTTCCCATCCTTCCGTCGTATGGATTGTAAACGGATGTGGCATACTGCGCAAAGTGGTAAACGTTGATGTCTGCACAGCAGCAGGATTGGCAGAAGGTAAAATCTGTAGTACCTGCTTTTCACGGCCTCCGGCGGGAATACCCGGCGGTACCACCACCTGTAATTCCACTTTCCGTTTCTCACCCGGTGCCAACTCTATTTGTGCCGGTTCTACTGTAACCGGAAAAGCTTCCCAACCATATTTAGGGATAGAAAAAGAAACTGTTTGTGATTTTGATTCACAATTAGTAATCCATACCGGATAGACAACTGTTTCTCCGGCTTCTCCCGATTTGGAATAAGAGTCGGCTACTACTTTCACCGAGTTTCCTTCTATCAGACGGGTAGAAAGTAATTTCACTTTACCGCCATGCTTTCCGAAAAGACGAACAGCAATGGATTTAATCCGCCGTATAGTGCTCTGTGAGGCTTTCGGAGTATCAAAGACAGAAAAAGGAATAAATAATCTGCCGGCACCATTCTTTTGATTTTGTAAGGTTAACCGGATTTTACGGGTATCAAACGGATTGTCTATTTTCTCCGGTTCTCCGAACTTCAGGGCATTACTTGAAACAAGTATTTCAACGGGTATATCGTTTGTGCCGGATAACTTCAGATTAAGTTCAAGACCATAATAAGACATCAGGTCGATCACGGAATTGTCAGTATATGGATGTTGGGGGCCATCAGGCTCCGTATAGATAAAAGTGTCGTCGGAAGCACAAGTCCAATCGTTTGTAAGCCCTTGCCAATTCTGTTTATCAGCAAATAAACCGGTTTTCAGCTTTTGGCGGACAATGGCAACTGCATAAATCTCGCCTATAGATGCCGACTGATCATACGCTTCAAAGCGGACAAGTGCAGAATTTCCGTTCTTCAATGCTTCCGCCGGAATGGGATATACCACTTCAAATAGTCCGTGCCGGTTACGATTGAGCCCTTCAGTATACAAGAGGGTACCATTGACAGATATATTAAATAAGAAATTCTCCCCTTTTCCGGGCTTATTCTCACCGGAATACTGCACAACTAACAATTGCGGAACGGTATCCGTTTTCATCCGGTAAGTGAGAGATTCTCCTTTTCCACTGGTTCGAACATGATCGTCCGATGTATAAATTGCATCTACAATATACGGTACATATCTTTCGGGCAATGTGCTTTGGGCAGATACATATAAAACAATCAGGCTATATGCCACTATCAATAATATCTTTTTCATCATAGTATTTATCATGGATGTTTTCAATGTAGTACGAACAAAATAAGCATAACACTCATCCTCCTACCCACATTTATAGTATCAAAGATACACTTTCCTTCAGGTAAAACGAATTATAGCGGCATAATTTCAAATTGGAATGAGTGCAATTTATTCTTATTCGTATTAACAAAATAAGGAGCGCAAAATAAGCGTAAGGTAACTCCGGATTCAAACGTAACATAAATATAAATATCATGAAACAACTTTTATTCTTTGTTTTTCTGACCTTGTTGATAACCCGGACGGATGCACAGGAATATCCAAAAGCAATCTTGCCGGGCGATTATCCTGACCCCTCCATCATGCGCGATGGGGAAGATTATTACATGACTCATTCACCCTTTTATTATGCACCGGGATTCCTGATCTGGCACTCTCGGGATTTAATGAACTGGGAACCCGTATGTCGGGTAATGCCGGAATACGAGGGTTCTGCCATGGCTCCCGATCTGTTGAAATATAAAGGGAAATACTACATTTATTATCCCGCAGGAGGTACCAACTGGGTGATCTGGGCCAATGACATCAAAGGTCCGTGGAGCAAACCGACCGACCTGAAAGTACATGGCATAGATCCAGGGCACATTGTCGATGAGAACGGAAACCGCTACTTATATGTGAACGAAGGAGAAGTGATTCAGCTTACAAATGACGGATTGGGCACCATCGGAGAAAAAAAACAAGTATACGAGGGTTGGATATACCCCAAAGGATGGGATACGGAATGTATGTGTCTGGAATCGCCCAAACTGAATTATCGGAACGGCTACTATTACATGACTTCCGCCCAAGGAGGAACAGCAGGTCCAGCAACTAGCCACATGGTGGTCTCCGCCCGTTCGAAAAATGTCACAGGGCCGTGGGAAAATTCTCCTTATAATCCGGTGGTACATACTTACAGTGCAACGGATAACTGGTGGTCGAAGGGACACGGTACACTGATTGACGATGTAAACGGTAACTGGTGGATTGTATATCATGCGTATGCAAAAGGGTATCACACTCTGGGACGTTCCACGCTTATCGAACCAATTGAATGGACACAGGATGGCTGGTATCGCACCAAGTCGACAGCTACCCCGATCACTCCCAAACAGAAAATCAAACATGGTTTAGAATTATCTGACGATTTCAATGGGCCGGATCTCGGACTGCAATGGACATTCTGGAAAGAATATGCTCCCCAATCCCTGAAATTCAAACAGCAAACACTGTGGATGAATGCTAAAGGAAAAACTCCCGCCGATGCCCGCCTTCTGCTGGCTACCGTTGAAGACAAGAATTATGAAACACAGGTGGAGGTAAACACAGGAAATGGAAATACAGCCGGTCTGATTCTCTATTACAATGAAAAAGCTTACGCCGGAATCACCTCTGACGGAAAAAGCTTTACCATCCATCAAAATGCAGAAAAGAGCTTCGGACTTCCCAACAAGATAGGCAAACGCTTCTTTGCCAAAATTCAAAATCAGGGAAACATCATGCGGGTTATGGTCAGCAAAGACGGTAAAGAATGGAACACTTTAGCCGAGAATATAGATGTCTCCCAACTGCATCATAACAATTATAAAGGCTTCTATGCGTTACGCATCGGATTGCTTTCCGCCGGCAAAGGAAATGCGGGATTCAGGAAATTCCGCTACAGGAATGCCATTCCGGAAGAAAAAGATATGAGTGCGTATCTGATGGTTTTCCATAAAGACGAGACACATGGTCTATATATGGCTGTGAGCCATGACGGATATAACTTCACCGCCTTGAATGATGGTGAACCCGTAATTGCCGGAGATACGATTGCCTATCAAAGGGGGATTCGTGACCCACATATTTATCGTGGACCGGATGGGGCTTTCTACATGGCTATGACGGACTTACATGTCTTTGCCCAAAGGGACGGCTACCGGGAAACCCAATGGGAACGGGACGGAAAGTACGGCTGGGGAAATAACCGCGGACTGGTATTGATGAAGTCATGGGACCTGATAAACTGGAAACGTACAAACATATGCTTCGACCAGATGTCGGCAGGACTTAGTGAAATAGGTTGTGCCTGGGCGCCCGAAATAACTTTTGACGAGAAGAAAGGAAAACTGATGATTTATTTCACAATGCGCTTCAGGAACGAACCGAATAAACTATACTATGTATATGTGAATGATGAATTCGACACCATTGAGACATTGCCACGGACTTTATTTGAATATCCCAACGAAAAAGTTTCGGCAATTGATGGAGACATCACGAAAATAGGTGATCAATATCACTTATTTTACGTAGCCCATGACGGAGAAGCAGGTATAAAGCATGCGGTTTCGAATATAGCTAACGGCGATTATACATTCGATCCCCGTTGGTATGATTTAGAGCCCAAAGCCTGTGAAGCTCCCAATGTTTGGAAACGTATCGGAGAAGACAAATGGGTACTGATGTATGATGTGTACAGCGTCAATCCGCACAACTTCGCTTTCATCGAGACTTCAGACTTTGTTAACTTTAAAAATCTGGGACGTTTCAATGAAGGGGTGATGGAAACGACTAACTTTACATCGCCCAAGCATGGTGCAGTCATCCATTTGACAGCAGAGGAAGTGGAAAGATTAGAGGAGTACTGGAAACAGAACAAAAGGAAATATGTCTCTACGGCATCCATAAAGAAAAATCCGGTATTTCCGGGATTCTATGCAGATCCGGAAGTGATGTATTCGAAGAAAACCGGAAAATATTATATCTATCCGACTACCGACGGGATACTGAACTGGGGCAGTACGCTATTCAAGGCTTTTTCTTCCGATGACCTTCTAAACTGGAAAGAAGAAGGAGTTATCTTTGATCTGAAGAATGTATCATGGGCCCAAAAGAATGCATGGGCTCCCTGTATCATTGAAAAGAAACAGGAGGACGGCAGTTACAAATATTATTACTATTATACAGCCGAGCAACAAATCGGAGTAGCAATCGCCGATCATCCGACCGGACCTTTTGTAGATTCCGGAAAACCTCTGATTGATAAAGAACGCCCCAAGGGTATGACCAGAGGACAGAATATAGACCCGGATGTCTTTACCGATCCTGTCAGTGGCAAAACTTATCTGTACTGGGGAAATTATTACATGGCTGTATGTGAACTGAATGATGATATGATATCCGTAAAACCCAATACAACACGGTTGTTGATAAAGAACGACACTTATTACAGCGAGGCCGCTCATGTATTCTATAGAGATGGGTATTACTATTTCACATGGTCGAAAAACGACACGAGAAGTGTGGATTATGAAGTGCGTTATGTACGTTCCAAATCTCCGGTCGGACCTATTGAGCCGTCCGAAAGCCAGGTTATCCTTTGCAAGAAACCGGATCAGGGAATCTTTGCTACCGGACATCATTCAGTTATGCAATTGCCGGGTAAAGATGAATGGCGGATTGTTTACCATCGATTCAAGTTTCCGGATGCCGTAACAATGGGCAGAAAAGCCGGGTTCCACAGAGAAGTGTGCATTGATAAAATGGAATTTGATGAGGATGGCAAGATAAAAAGAATAACCCCTACATTGTAACAATTCACCCCCCCCAATAATATGAAACCAAAACTAATTATTGTGTCTATAGCCATTGCTGCTATGGTGACATCAGCAATGGCCGAGGAACCAGACTCCGTATATATTATGCCGTTTGCAGAAACACATAATACAGGACGTTCGGGTATGAAACTTAAATGGAGTTCAGATGGAGAAAACTGGGAAATGTTGTGTGACGGACGTACTGTGATCAGAAGTGACTGGGGATCATGGAAGACAATGATCAACCCTTGCATTGAACGTACTGCCGATGGTGAATATCTTGCCACGTGGCAAATAAGCAAAAGCGGACAGATTTACGCTCAAGCAAAGAGTGAAAATCTCATCATATGGGAAAGGCAGAGATATTTTGAAAAGAAAAAACAAATAGCCACAAAGCACTCTCCCATAGTGAAAATAGGCTATAATGAAATGCAGGCTGTAATAAATCATTTCCAATATGAAGATTTTAAGAATGCGGAATACAATGAACGGGCCGAACATGACAACGCACGCTTTCTGAATCTCCAACCTGTCAACGTAGATATAAAAACCGATATATCAAAAGCCAAACCTATATCTGACATGCTCATTGGAGTCTTCTTCGAAGATTTAAGTCATGCTGCCGATGGAGGACTCTATGCCGAATTGATACAAAACAGAGATTTTGAATACTGTGAAGACAGTTTTGCACGAGAAAAGAACTGGACACATGATTACGCCTGGAGTACAAGCAGTGGCGCCTCACTTACTATTACAGATATAAAACCGATACATCCTAATAACAAGTTTTATGCAGTACTTGATGTGACACAGGTTGGCGGAACTCTCATAAATTCAGGATTCGACGGCATATATATGAAAAAAGGAGAAAAATATGACTTCTCTCTTTTCGTATCTTCTATTCATTCTAGCGCAAAGAAAGAATTTGCAGAAGTAAGAATAGTATCTAAAAACGGAGATATCATAGCCCAAAACAAAATCAGTCTCAATGCAAAAGATTGGAAACAGCAGACATGTACACTTATTGCTACTGCTGATGATACTGATGCCCGACTCGAAATAATGCCTTTGCAAACAGGTACTTATGCACTCGACATGATTTCTCTTTTCCCACAGAATACATTCAAAGGGCGTAAAAACGGGCTTCGTCGTGACCTTGCACAGCTTATAGCTGATCTTCAGCCCCGCTTTATCCGTTTCCCCGGTGGATGCCTTGCACACGGTGACGGACTTGATAATATGTATGACTGGAAAGGCTCTGTCGGACCACTCCACGAACGCCGACATCTGCCCAATATCTGGCATTATCATCAGACACGTGGACTGGGTTATTTCGAATATTTCCAGTTTTGTGAAGATGTCGGAGCAGAACCTCTACCTATTATTGCAGCAGGTGTAAGTTGCCAAAACTCCGGTCTGTTGCACAAGTCTCTAATTGAAAGTGGTAAAATGAAATCGGACCTACCAGAACTTTTTTCAGAAGGGCAACAAGGTGGAATCCCTATGGATAAAATGCCACAGTACATACAAGATGTACTTGATTTAATAGAATGGGCAAATGGAAATCCCCGAACATCAAAGTGGGCCAAAATACGTGCTGATGCCGGACATCCTGCACCCTTTAATCTGAAGTATATCGGCCTGGGTAATGAAGATATGATCTCTGAAGAATTTAAAATCAGATTTAAAATGATATATGATGTAGTAAAAGAGTATTATCCTGACATCACTATCATAGGCACTGCCGGTCCTGATATTAAGGGAATAGACTACGAAGAAGGATGGAAGTACGCCACAGAATTGCAGGTACCGATTGTTGACGAGCACTGTTATCGTCCAACCGGATGGTATATTTATAACCAGAACTTTTACGACCACTATGATCGTTCAAAGTCGAAAGTTTATCTCGGTGAATGGGCGGCACGCAGTTATAGCCATTCACAAACAAGCTTAGAGAGTGCCCTTGCCGAAGCCCTCCACATGACCAACCTGGAGCGAAATGGAGATATTGTATGTATGACAAGTTATGCTCCCTTACTCGCTAAAGAAGGACATATTCATTGGAATCCGGACCTTATATACTTCAATAACTCTGAAGTCCACCCTACAGCAAGCTATTATACTCAAAGAATGTTTGGGCAAAATAGTGGTGACGAATATATTCCCGCTGAACTAAATACCGATCAACAAGATCGCAAGGTGAATCTTCGCATAGGGCAATCGGTGATACGTGAATCAAAAACAGGTGACATTATTATAAAATTGGTCAATCTGTTGCCTATCAGCGTCAACACTAATTTATATCTGCCTTCACTTCAGGGATACAACCCGATAGCATCAACCAGCATACTCACCGGTGATATAAGGTCTAAAACAGCCATACCTGTAAATGGAAACCTTGCCATCGGAGAAAAATTCTCTTATAAAATGCCACAATATTCATTTACTGTAATAAGAATAACTGCTAAATGAAAAGTAAACCATTTATTAATATATACTGAATTATCATGAAAATACTTTTTTTAATCGGATTCTTTCTAATCAGTTTAACAACAATGGATGCACAAACTTTCAAAGAATGGCAAGACCCGGAAATCAATGCCGTAAACCGTGCTCCGATGCATACCAACTTCTTTGCTTATGAAAGCACTGAAGCAGCGACAGAAGCCGTAAAAGAAAAATCCGCCAACTTTATGACTTTAAACGGTATCTGGAAATTTCGTTGGGTAAAAGACTCGGACGCTCGTCCGACTGATTTCTGGAAGATAGGGTATAATGACAAAGGATGGGATGATCTGCCTATTCCGGCAATGTGGGAATTGAACGGATATGATGTTCCACTCTATTCGGGAGTAGGTTTCGACTGGAAATTATGGAAAGGCTGGTGTAAGAATAATCCGCCCGTAGTACCTGTGGAGAACAACCATGTAGGTTCCTATCGTCGGGAAATAATCGTTCCGTCTGATTGGAAAGGTAAAGATATCATTGCGCATTTCGGTTCGGTTTCTTCAAACATCTATTTATGGGTGAATGGAAAGTTTGTCGGTTATAGTGAAGACAGCAAGCTGGAAGCTGAGTTCAATCTAACTTCTTACCTGAAACCGGGACAGAAAAATCTCATAGCGTTTCAGGTATTCCGCTGGTGCGACGGCAGTTATCTGGAAGATCAGGACTTCTTCCGGTATCATGGTGTTGCACGCGATTGCTATCTCTATTCACGCAATAAAAAACGTATTGAAGACCTACGTGTAACCCCGGATTTAGATAGTCAATACAAAAACGGTACACTGGCTATTGATCTGAATCTAAAAGGAAATAACCTGGTAACTCTGGAACTGCTTGATGCAAAAGGCAAGACCGTGACAGCAACCGAAGTAAAAGGTAACGGCAATATATCTACCATTATGAAACTTGAAAATCCCCATAAATGGAGTGCGGAAACTCCCTATCTCTATACGCTTCGGGCTACTCTGAAAGAAAATGGAGAAATCACAGAAGTTGTTCCCATAAAAGTAGGCTTCCGCAAGATAGAAATGAAGAATGCACAACTCTGGGTAAATGGACAACCAATACTTATTAAAGGAGCCAACCGTCACGAAATGGACCCGGACGGCGGATATGTTATCTCTCGGGAACGTATGATTCAGGATATTCAATTAATGAAAATGTTCAATATAAATGCCGTTCGTACCTGCCATTATCCGGACGACAGTTTCTGGTATGAGTTGTGTGACAAATATGGTTTGTATGTAGTGGCTGAAGCTAACCTGGAATCACATGGAATGGGATTCAAAGAGACTTCATTGGCAAGAGTGGATTCATATAGGAAAGCACATCTGGAACGTAATCAACGTAATGTACAACGCAACTTCAATCATCCGAGCATTATCTTCTGGTCATTGGGAAATGAATGTGGCGATGGACCGAACTTTGAAGCATGTTATCAATGGGTGAGAGCAGAAGACCCCAGTCGCTTCGTGCATTTTGAACAAGCCTATGACACAGGAAGCAACACTGACGTTTATTGCCCGATGTATCCCGTTTACTCCAAGTGCATCAGTTATTGTGAAGACGAAAGTAAACAGAAACCTATGATCATGTGTGAATATGCTCACGCAATGGGAAATGCATTAGGTGACTTTAAAATATATTGGGATCTTATCCGTAAATACCCGAAATTCCAAGGTGGATTTATTTGGGATCTAATAGATCAGTCACCCCACTGGACAGGCAAAAGTGGCAAAATGATCTATGGTTATGATGGTGATTTCGATACGATTAAAACCGGTGACGACAACTATAGCGACAACGGTTTACTCAATCCGGACCGCATCCCCAATCCGCATGTATATGAAGTGGGATATTTCTATCAGAACATCTGGACCACTCCGGGGGATCTGTCAAAAGGTGAAATCAATATTTACAATGAGAATTTCTTCCGTGATCTGTCTGCCTATTATATGGAATGGGAAGTGCTGAACAACGGCAGAGTCATACGTAGCGGACGTATAGAAAAACTGAATGTAGCCCCATTGCAAACAGTATCTCTCATTCTCAAGCTGGAAGAAACCGATGAGAACGGAGAATGGTTATTGAATGTCAGATACCGACAAAAAGATCGCGAAGGCTTGATCCCTGTCGGGCACATAGTTGCCAAAGACCAATTAGTGTTACATCCATACAAAACTCCTGAAATGAAGCTGAAGAATGTTACTGAAAACTATATCCCCGTAATCACACCTCAGGTAAACGATACGAATATCCGCCACTGGATTGTAAAAGGTGAGAACTTCCTTATCAGATTCAAGAGATCTACCGGCTATATGGATAAATACATTGTCAACGGTCTGGACATGATTAAAGACGGTGCCGCACTTACCCCGAATTTCTGGCGGGCACCTACCGACAATGATTATGGAGCAAAATTGCAACTGAAATATAATGCATGGAAGAATCCGGATATCAAACTCATATCACTGAAAAATAACATTGTAGACAATCAAGCGGTTATTTCAGCAGAATATGAGATGAAACAGGTTTCTGCTAAACTGTATATCACTTATACCATCAATAACCAAGGAGCGGTTCAGGTAAACCAAAAAATGATAACGGACAAGGCGGCCAACGTTTCCAATATGTTCCGCTTCGGCATGCAACTGGTTATGCCGAGGTCATTTGAAAATATTTCCTATTATGGCCGTGGTCCAATGGAAAACTATAGTAATCGTAATCATTGTACGGATTTAGGCATTTACAATCAAACTGTTGATGAGCAATTCTCTCCTTATATCCGTCCGCAAGAAAATGGCACAAAAACGGATATCCGCTGGTGGAGACAGTTGAATATAAGTGGAAATGGATTGCAGTTCGTAGCTGACGCTCCTTTTTCAGCTTCTGCTTTGCACTACACAATCGAATCACTGGACGAAGGTTTGGAAAAACAACAAGGACACTCTGAGGAAGTAGAAAAAGCCGATCTGACAAATGTATTGATTGATAAAGCCCAGATGGGACTGGCTTGCATAGACAGTTGGAGTGCACTTCCAGAACCGGAGTTCATGTTACCGTATGGTGATTATGAATTTACATTCATCATGACACCGGTGCAAAATAAAGTAGTGATTCAATGAAAATGATGAATTTCTATGTATTGAGTAATATTTTACCTTAATTCGTATCTTAATCAAGATATGAAGAAAATTATTCAAAAAACGATTATACAATGAAATTTATTACAACTATCTTATCAGCCTTCTTCTGCTTGTCCATACAGGCACAACTAGTGACTTATCCCGGTACACTGAGTACCGGGATGCCGCACAATGATGACTATACCGTACGCGTACGCATCCCCGGCGGCGAATGGAAAGATTTGTTCGAATACAACGTACAGGTAGATATGGACAAAGTGCAGGATGCTTCCATGGTGCAATTTGATATGGGAAGTCCCGTAGAAGTAATGGTGAAGAAGAACAATGGCACTGTGCGCGAAGTAGCCATACGCCCTTTGAGTAAAGGTATTGAATACAAGCAGATACAAAACGCCATTCTTTTCACTCTGGAAAAGCCACAATATCTATCCATTGAGTTTAATGGTGACCGACTGCACAACCTGCATCTTTTTGCCAACCCGATGGAGACTGAAAAATATGAAAAAGAAACTAAAGGAGTAATGTATTTCGGTCCGGGCACACACCGCCCCAAAGACTTACCCAACAATCAGATACGGATACCAAGTAATACAACCGTATATCTGGCCCCCGGAGCTGTGGTCAAGGCAAAACTCGTGGTAGACAAAGCCGAGAATGTCCGCATCATCGGACGGGGAATCATAGACCACGCTGTACGGGGCATTGAAATCACTGATTCCAAAAATATATGGATAGATGGCATTACAGTAGTGAATCCGGACCATTATACCGTATTTGGAGGTGGTTCCACAGGAATTACGATTAAAAATCTGAAGTCCTTCAGTTGTAAAGGATGGAGTGACGGTATAGATATGATGTGCTGCCGCCAGGTACTTATCGACAATGTCTTTATGCGCAATTCGGACGATTGCATTGCTTTGTACAATCACCGCTGGAATTGGTGGGGAGGTTCATCTGATATTACCGTGCAAAATTCTATTCTTTGGGCAGATGTGGCACATCCCATCAATGTAGGCGGTCATGGCGATCCGGACTCGCCGACAGGAGAAGTGATAGAGAATCTGACTTTCCGTAACATCGACATCCTGGAACATGACGAGGATGACCCGATTTATCAAGGTTGCATGACAGTAGATTGTGGTGATAAGAATCAGGTTCGTAATATTCTCTTCGAAGATATCCGGGTAGAGAATATTCAGGAAGGACGACTGTTTTATGTAAAAGTACGTTTCAACGAGAAATATGATAAACAGCCGGGAAGCGGTATTGAAGGCATTACTTTCAGAAATATTACATATACAGGCATAGGAGAAAATCCATCGTTGATTCAAGGACTGGACAAAGAACGAACCGTGCAAAACGTGACGTTTGAAAATGTAGTAATCAATGGAGAACGGATGAAGGACTTGAAAGGAATAGTAACCAATGATTTTATAAAAGGGATTAAGATAAAATGAACAATCACGGAGAAATAACAGAAAATAATTGTCCCGATGTAACCTTATCACTATTTTAGCGTCTCAGATTATAAACCAAATGAAAAACAAATAATGGAATTCATCAAATCTTTATGCCTTGGCGGCATAACAACCACTATGCTCCTGAGCGGATGTACCCAGAAGAATATTACTTTAGAAGGCAAAGTAACGAATACATCCGGCGCTCCCATTGTATATAATATCACTACAGATGGCATTTACTTACCGAACAAGATTGATACTTTACGTTTAAATGCCGACAGTACGTATCAGATTACCTTACCTGTAAACGGGAACGAAAAGCTGACCCTTTTTCTATATGGTGAGCGAAACTTAGGTAGTATCTATCTTGCTCCGGGAAAACAGACGCTCGATATCGATGCTTCCAAATCCAATGAACTAAACCCGGTTGACGGCTTGACGAAAGAAAATGAAATACTCAAGAAACTGGCTGATCTGAATGAAAACGTATTTAATCTGCGTGCACGCCGGGGAGATATCTTTAACGTCGGCAAGGACACGGTTGCCTCATCCGTATATCAAAAGCTGACAGACTACGCTACTACATTAGAAAACGAAGTGGCAGAAGTGGACGATCAGCTCAGACAGAGAGCCATACAAGATATACGTATACAGGCTTTGATGGCATATATGAATCAGTATTTCGGTAACTACCGGAGAGGTTCCGAAACGCTCAAGAAGGAATGGGACGACGCTTACGCCCAGATGTTGGATTTTGCAAACGTCGGTCAGGCTGAAAGCGTATTCTCTCCTGCATTTGCAGATGTCGTATCGAATATGGCAGGCATAGATATTTTCATGAAACATGAAAGGCGCACGAATGATGACAATGAACGCAATCAACTGTTATTCGATTGGTATAAAACAAATCTGCAAGGCCGGGTACAGGAGGCTGCAATGGGACTTCTCATTCTGGAAGATGAAAGCCGTGAGTATTTTGCAACTGGTATTCCTGCATTGTATGAGGAATTCAAGATATTATATCCCCAAAGCGTGCTAATGCCGAAATTAGAAACAGCGATACAAAGGAACAAAGCGTTCAATGAAGCCGAACTTCCGAAAGATATTCATATATTGAATACGGACAGTGTACGCACCTTTAAGGAAATTACTGACTTATACCCGGGTAAAGTGATCTTTATCGACGTATGGGCTACCTGGTGCGGTCCTTGTCGTGCATCATTTGCACACATCAAACCTTTGCAGAAATATGCTGCTGAAAATGATATCGTGTTATTGTATGTTTCCATCGATACTCCCCAGAAAGCTGAACTCTGGAAAAAAATGACAGGGCACTATAACTTAAAAGGAGAGCATGTCATCATCAACGAGGCTTTCAAAATGGAAATTTATGAGAAGTTCGGGCGGAACGGTATGTTGTCAATCCCGCATTATGCCATTGTCAATAAAGAAGGAGAACTACAATTCCCATCGGCAGCCAGCCCGGAAGATATGGATAAGTTGACGGAACAACTGAAAGAAGCCTCTAAATAAAAGATTATTAACGAATACTAAGGCGCACCGAAATATAACAAAAACAGGCTGATTCCACAAATCTTTTGATTTTTATGGATTCAATTCCATAAATCTTATAAGATTTGTGGAATCATTGTTTTAAATCCCTTATTTTTGAGTGAAGCTTATTCCTCGTTCGTATTAATACTGTAAAAAACAAAAAAACATGAATAGATATAGACTGCTTTTTTCGATCATCCTCTTACTGTTCTTCTCTCCCTGTTTGCGGGCAGGGGAATGGCAATGGTCTGTGCCCCTTGACGGATTCGTCTCTAATGAAACGAACCGGAATCCTACGGCTTTCTTATGGATACCCGCTGACTGTATGCAGATAAAAGCAATTATTGTAGGACAACACAATATGAGCGAAGAAACTCTTTTTGATAATCCCCTTTTCCGCGAAAAGATGCAGAAGCTTGCAATCGGCTTTGTATGGATAACTCCCGGTATCGATCAGCAATGGGATGTATCGAAAGGCACACAACAGATATTTGAGAAAATGATGGTCTCCTTGGCAGACGTCAGTGGATATAGCGAACTGAAAAATGTCCCCATCGTTCCTATAGGCCATTCGGCTATGGCTACCTATCCCTGGAACTTCGCAGCATGGAATCCGGAACGCACTTTGGCTATCATTTCCCTGCATGGCGATGCTCCGCGTACGAATCTTACCGGCTACGGGCGTGAGAATCTGGAATGGGGACGTACCCGTAATATAGATGGAATACCCGGACTGATGATTGAAGGAGAATATGAATGGTGGGAAGCCCGGGTAAATCCGGCACTGGCCTTCCGCATGATGTATCCTGAAAGTTGCATCTCATTTCTGTGTGACGCAGGACGGGGACATTTCGATGTGGCAGATGAAACAGCCGCATACATTGCTCTATTTCTGGAAAAAGCTATCAATCAACGACTGACGGATGAAGTAACGAAAGACGGTAAAGTAAAACTGAATCCGGTGAACCCAACCAAAGGCTGGCTGGCAGAACGCTGGCATCCCGATCAGAAGAAGCGAGCCAAAGCCGCCCCCTATTCACAATATAAAGGTGATCCTCACGATGCTTTCTGGTATTTTGACCGTGAAATAGCGGAAGCGACCGAAACACGGTATACGCAAAGCCGCGGAAAGAAAGAACAATATCTGGGTTTTGAGCAAAACGGTAGTTTACTGACATACAACAAGAAGCAGCATGTACGTGTACAGCCCCGCTTCAATCCGGAAGCCGATGGAATCACTTTCCACCTGAAAGCCGTATGTACGGATTCCCTGAGAACCAAACTATCTGATGAGCATGCAGATGCAACACCGATAATCAGTCGCATCTGTGGACCAGTAGAAAAGGTAAATGACACCACATTCATAGTATCTTTCTATCGGATGGGTATGAATAATCCGCGCCGTACCGGTGACATATGTCTGTTGGCAAGCCAGACAGGAGACCGGAAGTATAAAAGTGCTGTTCAAGAAGTCAGTATCCGCATCCCCTACCGGAATACGGAAGGACAAAGGCAGTATATATTATTTCCAGGATTACCCGATGTGAAAGCGGAAAGCGGTTCTTTATCTTTAAAAGCCACAAGCGACTGTGGACTGCCCGTCTCTTACTACATCAAAGAAGGTCCGGCTGAAATAAAAGGAGACCAAATTGTATTCACTCCTATCCCACCCCGCAGTAAATTTCCGGTAAAAGTAACGGTAGTTGCCTGGCAATACGGTATTGCAGGCAAAGTACAGACGGCTGAACCGGTGGAACGAAACTTCTATATATTGAAATAAACATTATAAGCCATGAAAACATATTTTCTATTTATATGTGCCATCTGTTGTTATCTTACAGGGAATGCACATTCGACGGAATATAACATTTTCCAGTTCGGAGCTTCCAAAGACACCTCTGTCGTACAAACTCAAGCCATCAATGCCGCTATTGAAAATTGTTACCGGCAAGGCGGAGGCAAGGTTATCATTCCTTCAGGGATTTATAAATCAGGAACGATTTTCCTGAAAGATAATGTAGAACTACATCTTGAAAGCGGGGTATACCTCTATGCCAGTGATAATTACGATGACTTTCCTGTGCAACCACAAGCATCTTACCGTTCACAAAAAGATGCCGGTGGCTGGGTTTCCCTCATCTATGCAGTAGATGCAAAAAACATCAGTATTACCGGAAAAGGTACGATAGACGGAAAAGGAAAAGGACGAAAAGGGCGTATCAGCGGATTGGGCGGCGACCGCAACGGACGGCCTCGTAACATTCTGTTTATCTCATGCAAAGATGTGCATGTGGAAGGTATTACAATGAGAAATTCCGCACTTTGGAATCAGCATTATTTGAATTGCGAAGATGTTACCATCGATCACATAAAAGTGTACAATCATAGTAATGGCAATAATGACGGAATAGACATCGACGGTTGCCGCCGTTTTATCCTTTCCAACAGCATTATCGACTCTGACGATGACGGTATCGTATTGAAGAGTACGGGTACGGCTCCCTGTGAAAATGTAATTATCAGCAACTGTATTGTCAGCAGCTTTGCCAACGCCATTAAATGTGGAACAGAATCAACGGGCGGCTTTAAGAATATTTCAATCTCCGACTGTATCGTAAAACCAAGCCGTCATACCGGGGAGCGGATTCTAAAATCAACTCCAAGTGGCATTACCGCCATTTCATTAGAAATTGTAGACGGCGGAATAATGGATGGGGTTACCATCAATAATGTTTTGATTGAAGGGACTGAATGTCCACTTTACATACGCTTAGCCAATAGAGGAAGACAGTACCCGGATGATGCACCGATTCCTCCCGTCGGAAGAATGCGAAATATCCAAATCAGCAATATTACTGCCTACGGAACCGGTAATTTCTGTTCTTCAATCACGGGTATCGAGAATGCAAAAATAGAGAACATATATCTGAACAATATCCGTTTCATGAATCGCGGCGGACTGGTGGAAGGTGCTTTTCTGCCTGATCCGGCAATGGAAGGAAAACGCCACGATGTAGCAAGCGGAACGAAATGGAATAGATACTGGTCTTCTTTCAAAGAAGTGAAGGAAGACGAAAAGGGTTATCCCCAGCCCACTGTATGGGGAAATCTGCCAAGTTATGGATTGTTCATCAGAAATGTGGAGAATATCACAGTAAATGACGCTACGTTCATGCCCGAAAAACCGGACCCACGTATTCCCGTGATTGCCGTAAATGTAGGTAACCTGCAAATGAACCGTATACAAGTGGATAGCCGAAAAACTGACACAGACGTTTTAATGCATAATGTATGGCAACATAAAATAGATGCTCAACTCCGTATTTCGGGAGAGACGGCTGATTTTAAGTCCGGTCGCATCGATGTTGGCAATGGCTCGCTCTATTATGAAGAAGCCGGAAGCGGAGAACCTGTAATCTTTGTACATGGCCATTCACTGGATCACAGAATGTGGGATGAACAATTCGCTGAATTTGCCAAAGAATACCGTGTGATCCGTTACGACTTACGGGGGTATGGTGCTTCTTCATCTCAGACCGAAGATTATCAGTTTACCCATGTACAAGACCTGGTGACACTGATGGATTCTCTCCATATCCGGAAAGCACATATAGTTGGCTTGTCGTTAGGTGGTTTCATCGGTGCCGATATGTTAGGTTGGTTTCCCGAACGCATGGCATCAGCTTTCCTTGCAAGTGGAAATATACGTAAGTCAAAAGGACCTAGCCAACCTATGACCAAAGAAGAAGCTCTGAAACGGGATGAAGAAATTGCCGCCCTGAAAGTGAAAGGAGTCGACGTCATGAAGCGTGAATGGTTTGAAGGGCTGATGAGTTCGGGAGGTACCCGGAAAGAAAGGATGCGTCAGCCTTTATGGGAAATGATTGATGACTGGGATGCCTGGCAACCATTACACAAAGAAGTACGGGTAGTTGCAGGTCTGGATGCTTATGAAGCCATAAAAAAGA
>OGRC01000957.1_pt1 | contig 20991 bp, 16 predicted proteins | sample 1553431 | NCBI WGS metagenome assembly OGRC01 (sample SAMEA2580064, study PRJEB22360) | human gut metagenome | biome: human gut; feature: human-associated habitat; material: faeces | place: Denmark | collected 2008/2010
TTGAAAAATATTTTTCGGATTTCAGAAAGATTAAGCGTTTTCTGTGCAATACCCTTTACTCCCTCATCAATCTGTCTTTGCACATCTGCCGAAAGGATTGCTCCACGCAAATATTCACTATCCACCATGTCCGCATTAGGCTTAAGATAAGCTATGTGTCGTTGAAAGCAAAAGGGCTTTTCTTTTTTTACAACTGCCGGATGACCGTATGAACCGACTGTTGACAAAAGAATATCTCCGATTTCTATCGGCGTGCGTTTTATAAGTTTTGCGTAAGTTTCCTCGGATATAAACTTTTGTGTATCATAACTAATCTCATTAGTTACAATATTGGAAACGAACAAAAACGGTATACCTTCGCTGACGAACTTAGGTGGTTGATGTGTTCCATCTGTAATGATTGTGCAGATGTCAGCCATCGTCTTTTTCTCATCGTCGGAAATATCTCCAAACATCTCTGCAAATCGGGATTTGACAAGAGTGTCTAATTGTTCTAATTCCTGTTTTCTGTCATCTAAAATCTTTTTAATTTTATCAAACAAATCCGCTATTTCAGACTGCTCTTCTTTATCAGGAACTGGCACGATCACATTTCGCACCATTTCACTATTCAAATTGTTCACCACTCCACCAACGGCCATAGACTTTAATTTTTTATAGGTAGTTTTCGAACTTAAATAATAATACAAAAAACGCTTATCAAATAATGCATTTTCATCTCTTAACACAAGCCAACCATCATGGATGCATCCATCTATTTTCAGTATATATGGTCGCCCAAAGCTCATAGAATTAGATAATAAAAAATCTCCCGGCTTTACATATCTCGATTTCTTCATACCTTCTACAATAATTTTTTGAGCAGTCTCAGTTATATACATGGAATCTGAAGTATCACCTATCTTTATCCAATTAATTCCACTTTCATTATCCGTAATATACTTATCAATTGGTCGTGGTGAAGCACCACGTTCAACAATACATACTTCTCCAATTTTTTTATATTTCCATAATTTTTCCATCTATAATCATCCCCATAACCCCACATTTACCTTGCAGTTTCATCTGCACTGCAAATATGAACAGCGTAAAATTTGCTCAGGCTATGAAGCGTCTATGGGATGTTTTTACATTGCTTTGATTAACCATTGCATACTGCATCGTGGTGTCGATTTGCTGATGTCCCAGCAATTTCTGTACTTGTTCAATCGGCATCCCTTTATCTATAGCTCGTGTTGCCATAGTTCGACGGAATTTATGCGGATGGATTCTCTCTAATTTTAATTCTCGCCCTAATTGTCTCAATCGTATTTCCACTCCACTGATTTTCAGGCGTTTATGTGGATCATTGAGCGTCACAAATAGTGCCGGATTATCGTCAGTCCGGCATTTTAAATAATTCTGTAAATGAAGTTTTGCTCTTGCATCAAAATAAACCCTGCGTTCTTTATCACCTTTTCCGTATACAATACATTCTCTTTCATTGAAATCAATATCTGCAATATCCAGATTTACCAGTTCACCGACTCTCATTCCGGTTGAAAAAAGTAGATCTATAATAGCAAGATCACGCTTTTCCTTGCAATTATCACGCAAAATCTCAATACTCTCATCGGAAATGACTTCTTTTACTACCGTTTTCGTCTTGATTTTGTGGATACGTTTCACCGGACTTTTTAAAATATGGTCCTCTTCCTCCAGCCAGGAAAAGAAACTGGATAAATTGCGACGAATATTGTCTATTGTCACCTTTCCACAGTTGTTGATTTTCTGATAATCAATCAAATATTGGCGAATATCCTCCGTTGCAATCTGACGCAGTGGTATCGTAATTCTTTTCAACATATGCTCAATCGTTACACGATAATATTGAATTGTCCTGTCTGAACACCCCTCAATCTGTTTTGCCGTCAAAAACATTTCCAGATATTTCTCATTTGAAATCTCTTCCTGTACCTGTTTCGCCTCATTCAAGTGATAAATCAGTACTTTCTGAAGCTTTTTCATCTGCATTACATTTAAAAATTCCGCCATATCATTTAAAATATTATAAATCTGATTCTCCATTTTTCTGCACTCCTGTTTTTGCAGAAAGTATAGCAGATTTTTCCTAAAGAATCTTATTTTCCTCGTAACATTCGAAAAGATATGATGGATTTTCATAATAAACACTGCTGTTATAATCATCTATTTTTCCACTCAGAAAAGAATTGTAAACTTTAATCAATGCGTCAATTACTTCTATTTTCTCTTTTTCTGAAACCTGCTTAATAAGGCGTTTATAGACTTTTCCGATGTCCCAGTGTGTAGGAATTGCATACTGACATTCTCCGACATTATCAAAATTTCCCTGTTTAATCTGGGCTTCTTTGATAAAATCTTCGCTTACCCGATCAATGTTATCACTATGATAAATATCCGCCAGATCGTAAATCTTATCCAGACGCTTTTTTCCTAATGCATTAACGACATCTGCCCTGGTATTTTTCGTTTTTCTTGCAATATAATCAATCAAGGCACAAGTAAAAAATAAATCATTATCCTTTCTGGCTTCTCTTCCATTCTCCATTATTTAACCACCTCAAATCTCCTGTATTCCAGACATTTCAGTGCTTCTTTAGAGCAAAAGTTTATCTGATGTGTCGGATATTTAAACTTTGCCAGCACCCAGAACTGCTCTCTCGTGATCGAACCATCCATATAATCAGAAACATAGTTGTAAATCTGATCATCTGCCATCGCTCCGATTACAATATCATAGTCATGTGTTTTTCCTGCCCGACAATTAATAATGAAATCCAACCATTCATCTGTCATTTCCCGGAAATCTTTGATTTTTAGCGAAGAATCTAAACGCACATCATAAATAGAAACAATCTTAGTATCATAACGTTTTGCCCATCTCTGAGCCTGTTCTTTGATAATCGTACAATAAAAACCTGTCCCAAAATCCTTGGTGTTGCGTCCCTTTCGAATTTCCGGATGTTCCACTGCCATATATCCACCGTGATATACTGTCATTTTTGCCATTTCATCACCCTTTTCATCCAAAATACTTCTGCATCAGACTGTCAAATAATAACTGCGTCTCTTCTAAGGATTTTTGAATCTTAGATTTTGATTTGTCGACGGATGCAACAAAGTCTGCGAATTGGTTTTGAACATTTCTTGGTGGTACTAAAACATCCATATCTTTCAGTAAAAAAATCTTAAATTCAGCAAATGTAGACCCTGATCCGAGTTTCGGATATTCCACTAATGTCTTTATTCGCATAAAATACTCCAAATATTTTGAATTAAATATATCTCTATTAGGAGATATGCATAAAACACGACCATCTTTATAATAAAATGGTCTATCAGTATCAACCATCCAAATTTGACCTTTATTACAGATAGAAGGCATTAGTAAGTCACCAATCCTTGGTTTAGTATTATCCTTTGTAAGTTTGTTATAATGTTCTTCCGAAATATAATATGGTTCACTCGGTTCAATACCATTTGCTAGTTCACCTATCTCCGTACCTCTATAAAATGGAATACCACTTTCTACAAATTCCGTTGTGAATACTCTATGACTTGAACCTATAAATGCCACATCTCCTAACTTTCTAATCTTATAATTGTATTTACCAGTTATAATATCCCCAAACATCTCCACAAATCGGGATTTGACAAGGGTGTCCAGTTGTTCTAATTCTTGTTCTTTAGAGTCAATAATAATCTTACATTTGTTTAATCTGGCTACTATTTCATTTTGTGTATTCCTATCTAATACCGGCACAGGATATTCAGCAACACTTTTAGGCTGTGCTCGTGTCAATGATCCTCCTATACCAGTTACTTCGCTGGTCATTAATTTTTGAAATCTAGGTGTTCTAAAATACCACGCCAGAAACTCTGGATTATATTCATTATTTCTAACAACAATCCATTCTGATGGAGCTATATTCAGGTTATCTGATTCATCCGATACAATCCATACTCTATTAATTCTAGGATTAATTTTACATACAAGAATATCATTTTTTTCAACTACTGCTTTGTTAGAGGCAATTTGACTTCCTCGTAAATACTCTGGATGTCCTGTTTCATAAATAGGCACACTATACATTTCAAATACTGTGTCAGGCGTTTTTGCTGGATTTATATTTTCACTTTTATATTTATTTATATTTTTTAATTTTGTATACTGCATCTACTTCTCCCACAAATATGAATTTCTCGCCCTTTACCTTAAATAAAGGCATCTCGGTTTTACTGTTTCTTATTTCCATATACATATTTCTTTCAGAATAACATTTTTCAGTGCCTTGTGCAAGCCGTTTCCTTTGATTTGTTGCAGTTGCTTATTATTTATGTTGTCTTTTTAATATTTTTCATTTTCTATTGATTTAAAAAGAGTTATGTGTTAGTATAGTGGCAAAGCATATTTTCTTAAGGTTCTTGGCATCATGCCGTCTATTAATCTATTTCACATTTCGAAAATTCATGCTTTTCTTTCAAATTAATAAAAAAGCAGGAGTTTCAAATGTTGACCAATTAGCAGACTGCATATCCACCGCACTTTTGTACACTCCTGCCAAGGGAGGTATTTCTATGGTGCAAAATGAAACACTGAAAGCAAACCGGATGTACAAAGACACTGTATTCCGTATGCTGTTCTCTGACAGAAAAAATTTATTGTCACTTTATAACGCAATCAGCGGTTCGCATTATGATGATCCGGATAAACTTGAGATTGTAACACTGGAAAATGCCATTTATATGGGTATGAAAAATGACCTGGCTTTTATCGTTGATACCGACTCATACGTGAACAACGGAAATTGTCACGCAAAGAAAAAGGTTCAGCCAATCGCAATAAACAGCGTGTTAAGGTTGCCTTAGTACATGAAAAGATTACTAATCAGAGAAACGATTTTTTACAAAAACAATCCACTATGCTGATTCGTGAAAACCAAACTATCTGCATAGAGGATTTAAAAGTAAAAAATATGATGCGTAATCACAAATTAGCACAGCATATAGGTTCTGCATCGTGGTCTAAGTTTTTTGATATGTTGTCCTATAAATCTATTTGGTATGGGAATGACATTGTAAAAGTGCCTGCAATGTACCCAAGCAGCCAAACATGTTCCTGTTGTGGATTTAAAAATCCACTTGTAAAGAATCTTGCAATCCGTAAATGGGAGTGTCCGGAGTGCCATACAAAGCATGATAGGGATACCAATGCAAGTATCAACATACTGAATAAAGGACTGCAAATGCAATCAGCATAGTAAACATAAAACAATAGAACATATGAACTGCACCGTAGGGCATACGGGAACAGTATAATCTAGCTTGTGGACACTGTGTAAGACATTGAGATACCGAATGGTATCAGCCAATGCAGTAGTGGTTGAAGCAAGAATCCCCCTGCTTTAGCTGTGGGGAGTGTCAAGTACGCAGATACGCGAAGGATTTTCCCCTGAATGAAGCAGTCAAACTGGCTGTCAATGAATGTATACATGACAACATTCTTTCCGACTTTCTTCGTGTAAACAAAGCAGAGGTGATCTCCATGAGTATATTTGAATATGACAGAGAACTGGAAGAACGTAAACTCCGTAAGGCGGAATATGAAGCTGGAGTAGCTGATGCAAAAAAGCAAACTGCTCTCACTCTTGCTTCGAGAAATATGAGCTATACTGAAATTTCCGAAATACTTAATGTACCTATAAAATCTGTTCTTTCCTGGATTAATTCTCAAAAATAGAATTTAATCTAATCTTTTTTGATTTCCAAACTGCAAAACCCACAAGGTTAATTTACACTCGTGGGGCTTGCTCTGTTGTTGGTTTTGCTCTGTTGTTGTTCTATATTTTAGCTGTGTGGAGCGTGAAAATCACTTTGCTACACGGTAATCTCAATCTGGTTATCTTCGATTCCCACTACGCAGCTCTCGTAATATCCGTCTCCGGTTATCCGTGGACCGCTGATGATTTCATAGCCATCTTCTTTTAATTTTGCTGTCAACTCATCTACTTTTTCTTTGCTTCCGACGCTGAATGCAATGTGAATATATCCGGTCTGTGTCAGGGCTTTCGAAGAATCCTGCATCTGCGGCTTATTCATAATTTCCAGTCTTGCCCCATCGTCAAAGGAAAGGAAGTAAGAGCGAAAGTCTGTTTTCGGATTGTGATAACCAGCGTTTGCTCTGGCATTCAGATAGGTTTCAAAAAATGTTTTTGTTTTTTCGAGATCTTTTACATACATTGCGATATGTTCTATTTTCATGCCATCTCATCTCCTAACATTTTTTCAAGTTCTGCCATGCTCTCCTGTACTTCTTTTTCCAGTGCCCGTAAATTTGCCATAATCTCAGATGTTGGCGGATATTCTACCGGAATGTATTCTATTTCTTTGTATTTGTTGATGGAAAGGTCATAGGCATTGTCTACGATTTCCTGTTTTTCTACAAAAAATGACTGGTCAGTTCGTTTACGGTCATTTTCTGCTTCCAGATTTTTAAATCTTGCGATGATATCCGGAATATCGTTTTCTTTGACTTCAGAACGTTTGTCATCCAGGCTGCGTCCATCTGCTTTCATATCATAGAACCACACTTTGTCTGTTCCGCCATGCCCGGTTTTCGTAAAGACCAGGATCGCTGTAGAAACTCCGGCATATGGTTTGAACACACCGGACGGCATGGAAATCACTGCTTCCAGTCGCTGTTCTTCCACGATTGCTTTCCGGATATCTTTATGGGCTTTGGACGAACCGAAAAGTACGCCATCCGGTACAATGCAGGCACATCTTCCGCCTGTTTTCAACATTCTTACAAACAGTGTCAGGAAAAGGAGTTCTGTCTTTTTGGTTTTGCAGACTTTCAGAAGATCTGCCGATACAATATCATAATCCAGGCTTCCTTTGAATGGTGGATTTGCCAGGATCAGGCTGTATTTTTCTTTATCTTCGTTCTGGTCGGAAAGACTGTCTCGATATTCGATATTCGGATTGCTGACACCGTGTGTCATCATGTTCATTGCTCCGATACGCAGCATCGTTCTGTCCATATCGTAGCCGTGGAACATATGATTCATATAGTGTTCCTTGTTTTTTGCATTAAACAGAACTTCTGCTTTTTTCTTTTTTCGCAGATATTCACTGGACTCTACCAGAAATCCAGAGGTACCGCAGGCCGGGTCGCAGATCAGGTCATCGGCTTTTGGATCCATCATTTCTACCATCATTTTTATGATATGACGCGGTGTACGGAACTGTCCGTTTGTTCCAGCAGTTTTCAGTTTCAAAAGTAAATGTTCATATACATCTCCCCGGACATCTTCACTTCTTAACTGCTCCATTTTTTCGTAGATTTCATCCATGGCGGTCACGATCTTATCCAGCATGACCGGTGTCGGCACTTTAAAGATCGCATCTCCCATATATTTTGCATAGGCACTCTCTTTATCTCCATGAAGATTTTTGATAAACGGGAACACATTTTCCTGCATATTTGCATACATTTTCTGAGCCGGAAAATCGTGAAATACACTCCACTTGAGCTGATTCCCCGGAACTTTTCTGTCTCCGATCGTTACGTTTTCTTCGAATATGCTTTTATATGGCAGACCAAGCATAATGCTTTCTTTCATATGTACGTTATCTGAATCATCCAGATCGCGGATAAACATAAGATAGGTCATCTGTTCGATCACATCGAGCGGATTTGTCAGTCCGCCTGTCCAGAAAATTTCCCATAAACCGTCTACTTTATTTTTTAATTCCCCTGTAACCATATTTTTTGTTTTCCTTCCTTTTCATTCTATATATTGTCAAGCGGATATTCGCAATCCGCTTTGCTACTTGCTCATAACATTTAAGGCTCCGTCCGGAAAATTTCATTTAAATTATCTACCTGATAATTATACGGTTTTCGTCTATTTTTCGCAACAAGCGAATATTCTTTTGACAAGCTTCCGTTTCTCTGCATATAATAAATGCACAGAGTTAGTTATAACTAACTTCATAAAACTACAGGTACTGCTATATGATACCTGCAACAAGATTCTGAGGGAATCTGCTCACTGTTCTGCAAAAATGGGCATATTCTTTTAAAGAAGTGGAAAAGGGGAAGTATTTTATGATACAGAAACACAAAAAGCAGCCACTAAATTTTCTTAAGTACATTGGTCCGGGACTTCTGGTCACGGTCGGTTTTATCGATCCCGGGAACTGGGCTTCGAACATTGCCGCCGGTTCTGGGTATGGCTATCAGCTTCTGTGGATGGTCACGCTCTCCACGATCATGCTGATCCTTCTGCAACATAATGCCGCCCATCTCGGCATTGTTACCGGACTTTGTCTTTCGGAGGCTGCCAGCACATACATCAACCGAATTCTCAAGAACATCATTCTGTCTACGGCAATGCTTGCTTCAATTGCCACAGCTATGGCGGAAATCCTGGGCGGTGCAATCGCTCTGCAGATGCTTTTTTCAATCCCGATCAAACCAGGCAGTCTGCTGATTCTCGTGATTGTTTTGTTCTGTACGTTTACCAATGCCTACCGGCGGATTGAAAAATTGATCATTCTTTTTGTCTCGCTGATCGGATTTTCATTTTTATTTGAGATCTGCATCGCAGGAATCGACTGGAAACAGGCTGCCATCGGCTGGGTAAAGCCTTCGTTTCCTGCCCATTCCATGCCGGTCATCATGAGTGTGCTCGGTGCGGTTGTGATGCCGCACAATCTGTTTCTGCATTCTGAAATCATTCAGAGCCGCCAGTGGTCTCTTGCGGATGATGCTGTAATTCAAAAGCAGCTGAAATATGAATTCCGTGACACGCTATTTTCCATGATCATTGGCTGGGCGATCAACAGTGCCATGATCCTGATGGCGGCAGCAAGTTTTTATCAGAATGGAAATGGAACGACTGTTGACGATCTTGCAGTCACCGGTTCTATGCTCGCTCCTCTGCTTGGAAATATGGCATCACTGGTCTTTGCAGTCGCTCTGCTGCTTTCCGGGATTTCTTCGAGCATCACAGCCGGAATGGCAGGCGGTACGATTTTTTCCGGTATTTTTAACAAGCCTTATGATACTTCCGGTAAAGAAACAAAACTGGGGATTCTGGTGACAATGGTTCCGGCTGCTGTGATCATTTTGTTTATTTCTTCGCCGTTCCAGGGACTTATCTATTCACAGATGCTGCTTGCCGTTCAACTCCCGATTACGATCTTCACACAGATCTGTCTGACTTCTTCTAAAAGGGTAATGGGCAGATATGCAAACAGCAGACGCCTGAATATCGTTCTTTGGATTACCGCTCTGACCGTAACTTTTTTAAATATCGGGCTTTTTATAACAGGTTTTTAGTATTTTATTATTGTAGCCTCGCCTAAATTATGTTAATATTTGGTTTATAGTGTCATTTTGAGTCGCTGACACTGCACTGTGTTAAAGTCTCAACTGACAAACAATCCGTACAAAGACTGCTTCGACTGCTCTTCCGTACGGAACGTTAATCATAAACCGGATGTTTCATTTTCCGCATATGTGAATGACAACATCAAACTGCAGAAACTTAGGGAGGATTTAAAATGGATGTAACACAGATTCTAATGTTGATCACAATCCTGGTCTACCTGGCTGCGATGGTAGGTATCGGTGCGGTTCTGGCAAAACAGAATCAGACCACAGATGACTTCTATCTCGGCGGACGTACACTGGGACCGCTCGTCACCGCCATGAGTGCCGAGGCCTCTGACATGAGCAGCTGGCTGCTGATGGGACTGCCTGGCGTTGCTTACCTGTCCGGTACGGCTGATGCAGCGTGGACTGCAATCGGACTGGCAATCGGAACTTATGTAAACTGGCTTGTTGTTGCCAAGAGACTTCGTAATTATACGCATGTCTGCGGAAATTCTACGACACTGCCTCTGTTCTTTTCCAACCGTTACAGAGATAACAAACGTATTCTTTCCGTAATCGCAGCACTGCTGATCATCATTTTCTTTGTACCTTATACGGCTTCCGGATTTGCAGCCTGCGGCAAGCTATTTGCAAACCTGTTCGGAATGGATTATCTGCCGGCAATGCTGATCAGTGCGATCGTTATCGTAGCTTACACCACACTGGGCGGATTCCTCGCAGCAAGTACGACAGACTTTGTCCAGAGTATTGTTATGACGATCGCGATCGTTGTTGTATTTGGTTTTGGTATCAGCAAAGTCGGCAGTTTCAGTGCCGTTATGGACAATGCAAAATCCATGGCCGGATACTTCAGCCTGACGCACACGCACGATGTCGCTACCGGAACAGCTTCTCCTTACAGCCTGCTGCAGATTTTCTCTACACTGGCATGGGGACTTGGATACTTCGGTATGCCTCACGTACTGCTTCGTTTTATGGCGATCGGTGATGCAAACAAACTGAAACTCTCCAGAAGGGTTGCAACCGTCTGGGTTGTGATCTCCATGGCTGTTTCCGTATTTATCGGTGTGATTGGAAATGCTATGACAAAAGCCGGTGTCCTACCGACTTTAAAAGATCCGGAAACCATCATTCTGGTTGTTGCAGATCTGATCTCCAAACATGGTGTTCTGGCAACGATCATTGCCGGGCTGATCCTCGCCGGTATCCTGGCAGCTACCATGTCAACTGCGGACTCTCAGCTGCTTGCTGCTTCTTCCAGTGCTTCTCAGAATATTCTGAAAGAAGTATTTATGAAAGACATGAGCGAAAAGACCGGTATGCTGATTGCACGTATCACCGTTCTTGTTATCGCACTGATCGGTGTATTTATCGCACGTAACCCGGACAGTTCTGTTTTCCAGATCGTATCCTTTGCATGGGCAGGCTTTGGTGCTTCCTTTGGACCGCTTGTTCTGCTGGCACTGTTCTGGAAACGCTCCACATTCCAGGGTGCTCTCTGCGGAATGGTCAGCGGCGGCGTTATGGTATTTGTATGGAAATTCCTGATCCGTCCGATGGGCGGTGCACTTGGTATTTACGAACTGCTTCCTGCATTCCTTCTTGGTCTTGCAGTAAACGTAATCGTAAGTCTCCTGACACCGGCTCCTTCCAGAGAAGTTCAGGATGAGTTCGATAAAGTAGCTTCTATGAAGTAAAAGAATGTAAAAAACAAAATCCTGAAAACACAATAGGATGCCAGAGTCAAAAGACCTGTATTTCATGGAGTTTTTCCATTTAATACAGGTCTTTCTTTTTCAACGCGTGTTGTCTTTTTACTGTCTTTTCTGAATCGAATATCCCAGTTTTTCGATCAGTTTCAGTGTCTCGAAAGCAGTATTTCGATCATACTCTTTTTCACTCTCCGGCAGCTCCTCATATGGAACCAAAAGCGGTGTTGTCTTTTTCTGCGGATCTTTTTCTGCTCCGTAAACCCAGCCTTCTTTCATTCTTCCAACCGCCCATACATCATGCACGTTGGATGCAATCTGCTCTGTCAGTGCCAGCAGTTCTTCCGGTAAGATCACATCGGAAGTATCTAGCGGTTTTGGATCATATTTTTTATCAGTCATATTTTATCCCCTCTCTGTCCCTGCTTTTCAGCAGTTTCCTGTCCTGAATTTTTGTCTGATCAGAAGACTTTCTCTTCCATGATCTTCTTTAACGTTTCCCCAATACTGCGGATTTCTGCCTCTTCTGATATGGTCCGAATATGCAGCTGTTCGCCGCGGCTTCGTTGCATTGTATTGTTATCCTGTGTCACATCATTTTTCTTCGCATAAGTATTACCAAGCAGAACTTTTGTCGTTCCGATACCAAACTGATCTGCGATACTGTGCAGTTTATGATAAAAATCAAGTTTTAATTCCACGACTGCTTTACATTCCACGATAATACTGTGAAATCCTTTGGTCAGCACCAGATCCAGCTCATTTTTTACACCGCCAGACTCCCAACAGAATTCATAACCGCTGGCAACGTCATCGAAATAGCCGGTTTTCAAAACATCATAATATGCATAGATTTCCAGGATCTCCCCGGCTGTTGTCAGCACTTTTTTGATTCTCGGCGAAGAATAGACAAAGCTTACTATGCCGGAACCCGGTTCACTTTCCTGCACTTCACGGACAAATCCTGCCTCTTCCAGTTTTTTCAGCAGCTTGTAAGAATACTCTTTTCCTTTTCCGCCGTCGCCTGACGGATCCAGATCCGCATTTCTGACGGTCAGATCTTCATAGGTCACCTTCACAAAGGTATCCTGATTCTTTTTATATTTTCGAACATCCACCTGATAATATGGAAGCAGGAACTGTGGCTGGAAAAAGATTCTTCTGATCTGTTCTTCGTATTCCTTATTTGCCTCGATCTCCAGTTTACAGGTATCGCTTGTGTGTTTCCTGATTTCTGAATGCTCCGTTACAATTTCATACTCTTCCAGTTTTTTCAGAACTCTTTTTGCCGTAGAAAACGTGTACTCCGGAAGGAAGACGATAAATTTTATATACTCCGGATTCTGTGATCTGCTCACGGCAATCTTCGCCAGTGCCTCCCTCTCTTCTTCGTACTTGCCAAGTGCCATGCAAAGGCGGTTCCAGTTTGCCACGCCATAACCGAAATTTTTATCATACAAATAAGATCCCGTATAAATACTCCAGAGTTTTTCATAATCATCGGCAAACTCTGGAAGATAAAAACGGTTGTCGGCTGCGTTCATCAGTGCGAACATATCTTGGATCCGGATAAAGGATTTGTCCTCCACATACCGCAGATGATCACATCCGACACAGCTTTTGAATTTTTTATTTCTCCAGTCAAATTCAAAATACGGTATTTTCTGCTCCAGGAGCTTCCTGGTAAAGACGGCATTTCCATATGGTGATGAAAACAGTTGATTTCCTCCGTCAAAAAGATCGATCTTCTGCCTGCTTAAATATTCTTCCAGCTTTTCTGCGGCATCTGTCTCATCCTGCACATAAAAGATTTCTCCCTCTTCAAACCACGCCTGATCTTTATTCTTTTTATATTTATTCTGGAAATCCTTCAGTTTGATCTGAAGAAGGTCACATTCTTCATCCGGAATTTCCCGTTTGCAGGCAATGATCATTTTGATCGCACAATGGACTTTTCGTTTGCCAAAATACGTCTGTACGGCATCCAGTTTCCTGGTCAGCAGATCCACGGACGAATCCTCGTTATAATAATACAGGAAATGGATTTCTCTCGGGCTTAATACCGTAGCCGCTGCCACATTTGCAAATACGGCTTCATTTCGGCCATTCTGATATTTTCCGTCTTCAAAGACAACTGCCATAACCGGTGTGTAACGATACGTCAGGATAAATGGGATTTTTCGAACCAGAACCTCATCATTTTCTTTATAATTGCGGTACATATCACACTCGATGATCGGGAAAAGTTCATGCGTGATCACCTTCAGACGTTCTTTGATCTTTACTTTTTTCTCTTCCGGAAGATCCCTTATCCCTTCCTCCAGCAATTTTTTGTAATAATCATACTGGCAGCTGTAATTTTCCACACCATTTAAAATATTTTTCAGTGCATATTCAAACTGTTTAAAGGCACGTACCCCTTCTTTGCAGTCGTCCGGGATCAGACCGCGGATCAGCTGAAGATCTGTATTTCCATTTAAACTGTCTTTTCGAAGTTCATCCGCATACTTTTTAAAGCAGCGATGTAGAGCAACAGACATATGATCCAGCTCATCCAGCCCCGGATCAATCTCTCCCTGGTTCCATTTTCGGTGCTGATTTTCTTCATATTCTTTTGCACTGAGCGGTGAAGTTTCGGAACCACGGACAATACATGGATGCGTCCGGTTTTCAGTATCTTTGACGCTTCCTCTTGAAATACATTCCTCCAGTTTCAGATTGCCGTCTGCATCTCTTGGTGCTCTCCATCCATCTGTCACTTTTTCCATAATCCATCTTCGATGCTCCAGATCTACCAGACGGTCAAAGATTTTTCTCGCCCGCAAAACCTGTTCTTTCTGCTCATCTGTTTCCGGCTCCAGATCCAGTTTTTCAAGGATTTCTTTCGAAAATGCTTCTGCCGCTTTCATCGGATCCTGTTCAAAAATCCCGGCACTGTGCAGTTTGTAACGTATGGAAAGAGCGTAGGCAATAGAGGAATTCCGGTTATAACATTCTTCTGCACTTTGTCCTTCAAAAAACTTTTTCCGCTCTTCGGTCATATCAAAGTTCATGGTCGATTCCCAGGAAATGTGTGCATTAAATGCCATATCTTCCAGATGCCGGTCAATCTCTGTCATATCCAGATTCTCCCCGATATATACCGGATACGGCCTCTGCGGTGTTTTTTTCTTTCGCTTTCCCCGCGTTTCACTGATGTAGCACACCGGGCAGGCATCCTGTACTTCTTCTGCATAAAGCTCTGCAACCAACTGGTTCCGTTTATTATTTCCAAGATCGATAAAAATATACTGGTAACACTTTCCCTGTGCTTTTGCTTTTTCTGTCAGATTATGGATAATCTCCGCATTTTGAGCGGCTGATCCGTTAAATTTCAGCTTTTCATTCCTGCCATCCGGTGTCTCGGTAATATCCTGAAATTCCAAAGCTGCATAGGCACTCTCTTCTTTCCCTTCAAGCGAACCGTTCACATCGACAAAAGTACTTAATTCCGGTCGGAAAACAAGGTAGGATTCCTGATCTTTTTCCGCCTCTTCGGAAGCCACCGTGACGTGCAGATGCTTCTCTGACATTTGCCCGACCTGCATACATAAGTCTATAAATTTCTGCACATAAATCTCCGAACCGATTGCCAGAACATGGATATCTTTTGCATCTTCTCTGGCTGCCTCATAAAGCGGATGTTCATACAGAAGCTTCTGTATCGCTGCCGTCGGTTCTGCCAGATTTTTTTCTCTCGTTTTGACTCTTCCGCGAATCATGTTTTCCAGTCTGCTGATGGCATTATCCAGATCCTTTTTCAGTTCGGAACACGCCGTATATCTTTTTCGTGGATTTACCGCCAGACACTTTTGCAGGATTTTGCATATATCTGACATCAGTCTGGAATCGGCATTGATCTTAGAAGCCTGGAACAATTCAGAATGGCTGATCAGCTGCGTGATGTTTTTGTAATAACTGTTTTGATACAATCCTTTTGGGATCTCTTTGCAGATCACCAGTGCCTGGAACAGCATGGCTCCGATCGAATAAATATCTGAACGGTTATCTGCATTTCCCCGCATCACTTCCGGTGCACAATATCCCTCGGTCCCTGCCATCGTACCGAATTTACTGTTTATGGAACGCAGCGTATTGATATCAAACATCGATATACTGTCCGGTCGGATTTTAAAATCACTGTCATACTGAAGCAGAAAATTGGAAGGTTTTATATCAAGATGCATCAGTCCTGCCGTATGCAATGCTTTCATACAGTCCGTCAGCGAAGCGATCACCATCAGAATTTCTCTCAGATGTTCTTCCGGTCTTGTTCCCGAATTTTTTTTCATTTCTTCCAGATAGACATCAAATCCCTTGCCGGCAACGCCCGGTGACCAGATGTACACGGTCGCCCTTCTCTCATCCTGCTCGTTGCACCCATACAGGATTTCTCCATACTGAATGTAACTTTTCAGGACTTCATTCTGCGGGTTGTCTGCGATCACTTTTCTCAGCAGTCGATACGTGTCCAGATATTCCTGACACATCTCATCAAATTTGCGGATCGTTCCGGCACATGGAACCAGCTGTCCATTAGAAAGTCGCTCCAGTGAATAATACCATTCTTTTTTTCCGATCACCGCATCCACCGGATAAAACTCTTTCAGCTTTCCCGTCTCCGTTACATTATCTTTTGTCCTGATCGCCTCATAGCATACACTGGAACCTCCTTCACCTATGACTGATCGGATCGTATACTTTTCTGCTGCATTTCCATCCCGGACACCGGACAGAAAAAGCGATCCACTCAGATAATTTCTGCCTGTTTCTGTCATTTTTTCCTCCTCGTCACTCTTTTTCACGGACAAATGCGATATAACTGCAGTCATCCATATTTTTCGCATCCTGCAATTTTTGATTTAATTGTTCCAGATTTCGTTCTTTTAATGCTTCATAGATTTGCTCATCCGTGGTCATCTCCAGAAAACCATCTGATCCCAAGATCACACATTCCCCCAGGGCAATCCGCTTTGTTTCTATCTCCATAACCTGCTCTGCACCTTTTGTCGTTGTCAGACAGGTGTCTCCGTTTATTCTTCTTGGCTCCATCAGATATTGCAGTCTATGGTCTTTTTCAGAAATGGCTGCCCCGTCGCCGAGGTTGACCAGAACACTCTCTCCTGTCTTCTTTTCCATAAGTACCAGCAGAAAAGTACTTCCGTACTCCGTAAGATCTTCTTTTCCCTTGTGCTGCTCGATCCAGTAAAGAATCTGCTCCGTCAACAGATACGCTGCTTTTTTCTCCGGATATTTGAAAAACGTATTTCCTTCTGTCTCGATCACCCGGCTGACCGCCTCACATGCCAGCTTTGCACCCTCCATACCTTTCCGGCATCCGGTCGCCCCGTCTGCAAGCATGATCGCAAGAATTTTTCCGTTCTCCAGACTGCATATATAATCCTGATTTTCTTTTCCCAGCATCTGATGATACTGTCCTGTTTTTGTGAATCTGTAAACTTTCAATGTTCGTCCCCCTTTTATTTTCCACCATCAAAGTTTTTATTCTTTGATTATTCAAAGTATAAGCGTTCCTGATTGCGTTTTTAAAAGGGGGAGATTTTTACATTTCTTCGTCTTCCGGCTCCTGTCTTCTGAGCGTATAAAAATATAAAGTGACCATCACATAGATATCCAGAATATTTTTTTCATTCAGCGGCTGATAACGTGCCTCTATCAGAATTGGATTAATAGCGTTTTGATAATCCAGCAGAATTGCCGGAAAATCATTTAGCTTCTCATACTCTGTTTCACTATCCAGATTAATATCCAGATTAGAACAATAAACACTGAAATGCCAGGATAACAATTCGGATCTTGTGATCTTATGCTTCCTGAGCATCGCTTTTAAAAATAACGCTCGGTCCTCATCTGTAATATCATAATAGATCTTCTGACACTTTGTAAGAAATTTCTGCAGCATTTCGTCATCATAGGCACGTTTTCCTAATGAATAATATACTGTTCCTTTTTCTTTTCTTTCAATATCATATCCCATATCCGAGAGCATTTTCAGTGCATCCAGGATCTGACTTCCTTCAGACACGATGCCAAGTTTTTCAAGTCTTGTCTGCAGCATACTCTTGGAAAAATATTCCGGCGAATCTGCAAAGGCTATCAGTGATTGTTTATTTGTCCGCTCCTGCGGACGTGCCAGGATATGCAGAACACTGAGAACACGATCTCTCCATACTCTCTGAAATGGATCTGTCGTTCTGTTTAAACGTTCTTCTATCTTTTTCAGAATGGAAAGTATTTCTGTTTTGTTCGGAAAGTTCTTTTCAAATTCCAGACTGATATCCCATTGAAAAACAACATCATCAAAAGCTCTGTTTTGATCCGAAAGAAATTCTTCTTTCATCTGATCTTCTAATTTTTCTCTTTCTTTTTTTGAACTCTTTTCCATTTCCAGAAACTGTTTGATATCATTGTAGTCCCATTTCTGCTCCCAATAAGCCAGATCAAGCTGTTCTATGATCTCAATCATAGACTTTTTCGCCGTTCTTTCTTCTGATTCGATCTGTATTCTCTGCGGATTTTTCTTATTTTCCGGTATGACAATATAATTTTTCACAATATATTCCGGGACTTCATCCGGCGTTTTATTCAGCAGACCAGTTAAAAAGTGATCACGGTAAACTGCTGTATACTCCTGAGATTTTTTTCTCCATTCTTCTGACGGATCTTCCTTTTTCTGCACGTTCTTTGCAAGCTTCATACATTTCGCTATCGCATCTTCTGCCGCATCGATTTTTTCACCGGGACACATAGCCAGATCATCACGACAGAGATAATATAAATAAATTGCTTCTGCAAAATTTTTATAATTGATTCCTTCCCCTGTCGGCTCTTTTTCGATCTGGGTTTTTTTGCTTTCATCTACATAAATTCCTTCCAGCGTACGCAGCAGATTATCACAGTAAAAATCCTGGAACAGGTTTTTGGCAAGATTTTTCTCATCCGGGCACTCTTTTCCCTCCAGCGGCAGTGTCATGCCAAACATAAAAGCAAAATAATAAAGGTAAACTTTGGTTTTACCGGTCACTCTGAAATTACCTTCTGCGAGATCATTGCACATAGCAAGCAGCTCCTGATCCACCCCCGATTTCTCCGCTTTTTCTGTTTTTGCTTTTAATTTATCTTTTCTCGCCTGTGTATACAATTCTGCGGCAGTTCCTTCTCTTCCGTTTTTTAAAGTACGCGGGACTTTTTTTAACTGTACTTTAAATTCTTTTTCAATCTGGCTGATCAGTTCTTTCTGTTCCTCCACTTCTTTTTCTTCAATCTTATCCTCTTTCATAGCTTTCACGGCAGCCAGTACTTTATCCGAATCTGACAGACCTGTGCAGGCAATATCATGGTTTTCCAGCCATTTCGCCAGCATCGCCGCTGTAGTCTCCTGAAGTTCCAGTTCTGCAAAGTTCAGTTCTGCATTATCACGATACTTTACCATGCGGTCTGCAATCAGTGAAAGTATTTCTCCCTGGCTAAGGACGACTTTTTTCTCACCTTCAAAAATGGAATCATCCAGTTTTTCTCTGTGCTTTTTAAGACCTGCAACATGAAAACTTTTAAAGTTTTCCCCCGAACCATCCAGAAATTTTTTCAGGATCGCCAGTCTGACCGTATCATTTTCATATTCCGGTGCCAGACAGCGAACGATCCGCTCCATAATATTTGAGGTTTTCGGAAATTCAGAATACATTTCGACAAAGATCTGCAGCAGTTCCTTTTTCATCTCTTCTCTTGTCGGGATCTTCTCCAGCAATGTTTCGTCCTCAATCACCTGATTCTGATCAATTTTTCTGGCCTTGCACATTCTCTCAAGATCCTTCCAGCGAAACTGTTTTGCATCGGCCGGTGCCTGGATATATTCGTTCCTTGCCTCTGTGATATCTTCTCTGCTGTAATAGCTCTGCAGTTTTTCTGTTCTGGTATCAAAAATCTTTTTCAGGTTCTGAGTATACTCAAATTTTGCCTCCATGGTAGTTCCTCCTTCATTTTTCGCTCTGTTTTTTCCTGTTTTTTATTATAACACACCCCTCCTTCCGGCACCATATTTTTACAGTCTTTTGGCTTTTATTCTTCCAGATATTCTGCGATTCTTTCCATGTAATCATCCGCGGCAGACGCAGCATAACTCCTTGCGTCAATCTCACACTGCTGCGTGTAATAAGTAAAGTAATTTTCGGTTCCGCTTGTATAATTTTCAAATTCTTTGCTGTATAAAAGAGCCTTCCGATAGATCTGAAGATCCTTCTCTCTTTCGTCTGCATGATGATATGCATCTACGATTCTGTGCTGATAAGCATGATAAACCTCGTGACAGCAGGCAGTAAGAACCTCTTTTGCCGGACCTCCACTCAGGAAATCTTCATTTATGTAAAGCGTATGTGTTTCATCCAGGTAACTTGCCAGCGTCGTATCCAGCAGCTCTTTTGCTTCCACCGTCAGTTTGTTCGGGATCCCAAGATAACGCCCTTCGATGTTTGTTACCGTCTGCAATACATCCATCTTTTCCTCATCCGTCAGTATTTTCCACTCCTCTTCCTGAAGTCTGGTCAGCGTTTCGATATTGCCTGCGATGGTCTGCTCCTGCTGCTCACCTGCAAACCTTGTCTGGATCAGGGAACGCAGGGCAGATACGCCCGGCTGCCAGTTCTTCATCACCAGCACAGCGATCATAAGCATTATCATCGCCAGGGCAGCCATCTCCAGCATATCGGTATACAGCATATAAAATCTGGTCATACTGCCTCTTTTTTTCCGGGGGCTTTTCTTTTCCAGCTTAATATAATGTGCAAAAATAAAAATCGTTTCAACCACGCAGAGACAGCCAATCAGCCGCAAAACAGTATGGATAAAGGCTGAATATGCCCACATCGTATAAAGGCCATAGGCAAGCATCAGGGAATCTGCAACTGTTTCTTCGGTTCTGCGATATTCAAAAAACAGATATCTTGCAGCAAATGCACACACAATCACAAATGCCCAGAGCACGACCTTGGATTCCATAGCAGAAAAAATTCCCATAGGGCGAAAAAGGAATACCCGGTAACAGCTCATGGAAAGGATTGCCCCGATCGCATACTTCTCCATAAATTCTTCTTTTCCAAGTGTACTTCTGTCTTTTATTTTCTCTTCAGACATAAAAAATCCCCCTTTCTCTGATAAAACCAGCTTATCATTTCTGCTTTTACCAGAAGAAAGGGGGAAAATGTTATTTAAGAATTATCTTTTTATAAAATATTCTTCATACCATACCAGGAAGGTATAGATCGTCCATACTTTTCTCCAGTTATCGGAATTGCCTCCTACATAGTCATCGAAAATCGCATTGATCGCATCTACATCAAAGAATTTCTCTGCGATCTCACTGTGGAACAGACGCTGTACATCCTGATTGTATCTTGCATCTGCCATCCAGATACGGATCGGCACGATAAATCCAAGCTTCTTACGGAATGCGATCTCATCCGGAAGTACCTTTGCTGCTGCGGTACGGAATGCCACTTTGTTCTGCTCTTCGTTGACTTTGAAACGGGACGGCATTCTCGATGCAATATCAAAGATCCTGCGGTCTGTCAGCGGCATGCGGATCTCCAGTCCTGCTGCGGTACTCATCTTATCTACATTCAGATAGATATCGCCTTCCAGCCAGATCTGGATATCGACATCGGACATCTTTGTGAGCGGATCGAGGCCTTCGGTCTCTTTGTAGATCTCATGGGTCAGATTGATCGGGAGAACTTCCGGATTGTAGTGTTTAAGGATTTTCTTCTTTTCATCTTCTTTCATGATGTTTGTGTTGCCGAC
>OGRC01000960.1_pt1 | contig 20976 bp, 15 predicted proteins | sample 1553431 | NCBI WGS metagenome assembly OGRC01 (sample SAMEA2580064, study PRJEB22360) | human gut metagenome | biome: human gut; feature: human-associated habitat; material: faeces | place: Denmark | collected 2008/2010
TTCCTGAAATCTGCCTCTTCTTCTGTCCGTGCTGAAATCATCATTCTCATAAACACCGATCACTGCATCCAGCAGATCCTGCCCGCTTGATTTTACAATATCAATGGGAACTTGTAAAGCATCGGATACTTGTCTTACCGTAAAATCATCAAGAAACACATCTTCGTCTGTTTTCAACATATTACATGGTAAAAGCAGTCTGCTTCCAAGTGTTTCTCCTTGAAGCTGCGCCATCAGATCCTGCCCGGTAATCAATCCTGAAACCGTAATCCGTTCTCCAAAAAAATCATTTCGGATACAGAAAACATGAATTTTCACATTGGGGAATTTTTCTTCTATCTTTTCTGCCATAGCGCTTATATAAGGATATGCCAGCTTTCCTGTTGCAATCGACAATTCCTCTCTGCGGGAATCTCCAACAAGCTGCTGATATCCTTCGGTAAATTCCTCAAAAAGAAGACGAAGCATTCCGACTCCGTTTTCTAATTGAAGATACCCATCATAACGTTCCTCTTCCGGCACTTCCTCATCGGCAAGAAGATACCACTCATCTCCTGCATGAATAAAATGGATCCCGTACTCTTCATAAATACGATCCTGCCATTTATGGATAACAGATAAAACTTCTTTGGCATCTTCCTTCGTAAACGGTTCTAGCGGATACAACCCGTCCCGAAATTTGGTAAGCCCTACCGGTACGACTGAAACACTCCGAAGAAGCGGAATATACGCTGTCAGATCTTTGATCGAACGTTCCAGCTCCTCCCCGTCATTTTCTCCTTTACACAATACAATCTGTCCGTTCATTTCAATGCCGCCTTCAAAAAGCCTGTCCACCTTCTTCAGCGCATCTCCCGCGAAACGGTTATGAAGCATCTTACAGCGAAGCTGTGGATTCGTTGTCTGAAATGAAATATTGATCGGCTCTAACCTGTATCGGATAATACGCTCAATATCATGCTCGCTCATATTCGTAAGCGTCACATAATTGCCCTGCAAAAAGGACAGCCGTGAATCATCATCTTTAAAATAAAGCGTATCCCGCATCCCTTCCGGCATCTGATCGATAAAGCAGAACATACATTTATTCCGGCAGGAACGGTACTCATCCATCAATCCCTGACCAAACTCGAGTCCGAGCTGCTCATCTGCATCTTTTTCAATTTCTAATTCCCATTGTTCTCCATTTTCTTTCTCGATCAGGACAACGATTTCTTCATCTTCCACATAAAACTGATAATCAAAAATATCTTCAATCTCCTGACCATCGATCGCAAGAAGTTTATCTCCGGGTTCAATTCCTAATTCTTCCGCAATACTCCCCTGCACGACCGATTTTATAATATGTTCATGTTTTTTCCTTGCCATCTGCAATTCCTCTTATTTTCTGTTCATTCTAACACATACTATAGCACACTTCGGGCTCGGCGCAAAGACCGTACTTCATGATAAAGAGTCTGCACGACCGAAGCGATGCTTGAATTTCCAAGTAAAAAATGGTATGATTCTAATGCTGTAAAGTCATGTGCAGTTTTCCTGCACTCGTACTTAAAACTCAATTTATACTATATTCAACAGGAGAATACTATGTCAAACATCGAACTTTTAGAAAAAACTCTTCCTGCCGCACCGTTAAAGCTCGTTGCGATGGAGAGCTGCCGTGAGCTCGGACAGAAAGTAAATGATTATATTGTTTCTTTCCGTGAAAATACGATCAACGAAGTATCCGAGTCTCCCCTGTATGTAAATTACAAATCTAACAACTATCTTGTAGATTGCTGCTGTCCCCGTTTCGGCACCGGAGAGGCAAAAGGCCTTCTCAAAGAAACGATTCGCGGAACAGATCTTTTCATCATGACGGACGTATGCAACCACAACCTGACTTATACTGTCAGCGGTCAGTTGAATCACATGTCCCCTGATGATCATTTTCAGGATCTGAAACGTATCATCTCCGCTGCAACCGGAAAAGCAAAACGTATCAACGTCATCATGCCATTCCTCTATGAAAGCCGCCAGCACAAACGTACAAAACGTGAGTCTCTTGACTGTGCGCTCGCTTTGGAAGAATTAAACGCAATGGGCGTTTCAAATATTATTACGTTTGACGCGCATGACCCCCGCGTACAAAATGCCATTCCTCTAAGTGGATTTGACAGCTTCAACCCGCCGTATCAGTTTATGAAAGCGCTGTTTCGCGCTGTCCCGGATCTCATTCCGGACAAAGACCATCTGATGATCATCAGTCCTGATGAAGGAGCGATGCACCGCGCCGTTTATTTTTCGAATGTTCTCGGAGTAGACATGGGAATGTTCTATAAACGCCGTGATTACTCTACGATCATCAACGGCAAGAACCCGATCGTGGCTCACGAATTCCTCGGAGACGATGTTTCGGGAAAAGACGTCATTATCGTAGACGATATGATCGCTTCAGGCGGAAGTATGCTTGATGTTGCCAAACAGTTAAAAGAACGAAATGCCGGCCGTGTTTTCGTATGTACAACTTTCGGATTGTTCACAGAAGGTTTTGAAAAATTTGATGAATACTACGAAAAAGGATATATCAATAAAGTCATTACAACAAACCTCACATATCTTCCGGCAGAATTGTACGAAAAACCATATTTTGTCAAAGCTGACATGAGTAAATTCCTTGCATTGATTATCGATTCTCTGAACCACGATATTACAATCGGTTCCGTAATGAATCCGACAGATAAAATCCATGCACTTTTGGAAAAACATGCCAGAGGCGAACAGATTTAACGGTTTTGACACTGCATCATAACAGCCAAAAAGGATGAGCACGAAATCTTTTGTGTTCATCCTTTTTTCTGTCCCTATCGCTTCTATCTTTATCGATCTTTTTCGGAAAGTTCTTTCTTCCTTTTTCATCTCTGTTTTATGTCGAAATTGTATGCACTTTTATATTAATACAGCTTCGCTCCGATCAGTCTTGGACGATATCCCTTCTTTTCCAATGCCTGCAGTATCTCATGTTTATGCTCTGAACCAAATGCTTCCATCGTAATTCGAAGCTCTACTGCTGCATTTCGGTTTGTACTTACAAACTGATTGTGTTCAAGCTTGATCACATTGCCCTGCGCCTCTGCGATCGTCTGGGCAACCTGTACAAGTTCACCCGGTTTGTCAGGAAGAAGTACAGATACAGAGAAGATCCTGTCGCGCTGGATCAGACCATGCTGTACAATAGATGACATCGTAATGACATCCATATTTCCTCCGCTTAATACGCAAACGACCTTTTTCCCTCTGCAGTCAAGCTGTTTTAAAGCAGCCACCGTCAGAAGACCTGAATTTTCTACGATCATCTTGTGATTTTCTACCATATCAAGAAATGCACCGATCAATTCATCATCTTCTACAAGAAGAATATCATCTACATTTTCCATAACATACGGAAGAATTTTATCTCCTACCGCTTTCACCGCAGTTCCGTCTGCGATCGTGTTGGCACTTTCAAGCTGCACAACCTCTCCTGCTGCAAGCGCCGCTTTCATGCTTGCCGCCTCTGCCGGCTCCACACCGATCACTTTTATTTTCGGATTCAGCATTTTTGCCAAAGTTGCCACTCCTGAAACAAGTCCGCCGCCGCCAATCGGTACAAGAATATAATCAACCGTCGGAAGTTCCTGTACAATTTCCATGGCAATCGTACCCTGCCCAGTTGCTACATCCGTATCATTAAAAGGATGTACAAACGTATAACCTTCTTTTTCTGCCAGCTCACACGCATAAGCATAAGCATCGTCATAGACATCTCCGTGAAGAATCACTTCCGCCCCATAACTTTTTGTCCGGTTCACCTTGATCAGCGGTGTAACGGTAGGCATGACAATCACAGCTTTACAACCGAATTTTTTTGCGGCAAATGCAACACCCTGGGCATGATTTCCTGCAGATGCCGTAATTAATCCCCTGCTTCTTTCTTCCTCGGACAAAGTGCTGATTTTATAATATGCTCCCCGGATCTTATATGCTCCGGTATGCTGCATATTCTCCGGTTTCAAATAAACCTTCCCTCCGCTTTGCTCACTCAGATAATCACTGAACACAAGCTTTGTCGGATTCGTCACTTTCTTTACAAGTTCACTGGCCTCTTCAAATTTCTCCAACGTCATCATTTTTCTTCATCCTCTCTGTAAAACAACGCCTTTACAAACTCATCTGCATCAAATTTCTGGAGATCATCTATCGTCTCTCCAACTCCAATATATTTTACCGGAATTCCAAGTTCCGCCTGAATTGCAACTGCAATGCCTCCCTTTGCCGTTCCGTCCATCTTTGTAAGAATAACGCCTGTAATATCTGCCGCCTCGTTAAATTCTTTTGCCTGCGCTAATGCGTTTTGCCCGGTTGTTGCATCCAAAACAACGAGCGTTTCCCGAAAAGCTTCCGGATATTCCCTGTCGATCACCCGATTGATCTTCTTTAATTCTTCCATCAAATTCTTCTTATTATGAAGCCGTCCTGCCGTATCGCATAAAAGGACGTCTGCACGTCTTGCCTTTGCCGCAGCTACCGCGTCATAGATCACCGCTGCCGGATCTGCTCCTTCCTGGCCGCCGATCATATCTACATCCGCGCGGTTTGCCCACTCTCGAAGCTGTTCCCCTGCCGCAGCACGGAATGTATCGGCCGCTGCAAGAACAACCTTTTTTCCTTGTCCTTTCAGCTTTCCTGCCAACTTTCCGATCGTAGTTGTCTTTCCCACTCCATTGACACCGATCACAAATACAACCGAGGTACGGTTCTCAAACTCATATGCTGTTTCTCCTACATCCATCTGCTCCCGGATACTGTCGATCAATAGCTGCCTGCATTCAATCGGCTCTTTAATATGGTTTTCTTTTACTTTCGTCCGAAGGTCTTCTAATATTTTCATTGTCGCACGAACACCAAGATCTCCCATGATCAATGTCTCTTCCAATTCCTCATAAAAGTCCTCGTCAATCTTGGAAAATCCATGAAAAATACTGTCCATCCCGGATACAATATTATCTCTCGTCTTTGCCAATCCTGATACCAGACGTCTGAAAAACCCCTTTTTTTCTTCCATTTATCTTCCACTTCCTTTCTCTGATCCCTTTTTCATTTAATTATCCAGCTTATCTTCTAAAAGATCAACTGACACAAGTGTTGAAACACCTTTCTCCTGCATCGTAATTCCATACAGCCTGTCCGCCGCCGTCATCGTTCCTCTTCGGTGCGTAATTACAATAAACTGCGTATTCTCGGTCAATTTATGAAGGTACTGCGCAAATCTAGTTACATTATTGTCATCCAGCGCCGCCTCAATCTCATCAAGAAGACAGAACGGAGAAGGCTTTAAGTTCTGAATTGCAAACAACAAGGAAATCGCTGTCAGTGCTTTTTCTCCGCCTGAAAGCTGCATCATATTTTGAAGCTTTTTCCCTGGAGGCTGCGCAATAATCCGAATTCCTGCCTCCAAAATATCCTCATCTTCCATCAATTCCAGCGTTCCTTTTCCGCCTCCGAACAACTGTCTGAACACCGTATTAAACTCTTCTTTTATTTTTCCGAACTGCTCGGCAAACTGTTTGCGCATTGCAGCGTCTAATTCTTCTATAATTTGAACAAGCGTCTGTTCCGCTTCAACAAGATCATCATGCTGATTTTTCAAAAAAGCGTATCTTTCGGAAACACTTTTAAAATCCTCAATAGCGTTCACATTGACCGTTCCAAGTTTTCGGATCTCATTTTTCAATTCCTGTATCTGACGCTTCATATAAGCAAGATCTGTTAAGTTCACATCTCGAAGTTCCATTGCATGATTATAAGTAATCTCATACTCTTCCCACATGTAATTCATCTGTTTTTCAGATGCCGCCTCATAAGATTCTTTCTGACTGTCCAAACGGAAACATTCTTTATCGAGAGCGGAGATATGTTTTGACAAATCCTCCCTCATCTGCAAAAATTGTTTATGCTTTTTGTTTAATGCATCTCTTCCCGCCGTCTGCTCTTTGATTTCTTTTTCTATTTCTTCAAACAGCTCTTTCGAATTTTCAATCGTCTCCCGGAGTTCTCTTATCTTAGATTCCTTTTCTTTGATCTCCTCCGACGCATGATCCTTATTCTCATCCAACGCTTCCAGTTCACCTTGAAATTTCGTAATCTCCTCTTCAATACGAGAAATATTCTCTGATACGAAAAGATGCTGCTGCTCCATTCCCGCAAGAGATAAGTGAGAGTCCTCCGAAATTTTAATCTGTTCGCTCTCTGTCTCTTTCTCCTTTTCCAGCCGGTTTTGCAGTTCTTCAATCCGCAGATTCAGTTCTTTTTCCAAATTTTCAGATGTCTCGAGTTCCAGGCGTATCGACTCTTCATTCTCAGATATTTCACCTAACTCCAACTCCAGCTTAGCCTGTTCCGAAACATAACCTGCACAGCGCTGTTTTGCCTCTTCCATACGCATCTTTGTCTGCTCTGCATTCATTTTCGCCGTATTTTCAAGAACAGAAGCTTTTCTTAATTCTTGGCGGATGTCATCCACTCTATTGTAGCAGTTTGCACGTTCGGATTTGATCCTGTTGACCTCCTCCTCTGCGGTATCCATCTCCTTTTTCAGCATCACGACTGTCTTTTCAAACTCTTCGATCTCTCTTCTTCTGCTCAGAAGATTGCTGGAATTTTTAAAAGCTCCTCCGGTCATCGAACCGCCCGGATTGATCAATTCCCCTTCTAATGTCACCAGTCTGATCGACTGTTTATACTTCCGCGCAATAAAAATACCGTCATCAATCGTTTTCACGACAAGCGTTCTGCCTAACAGTTGTTCTGCCAGTCCGACAAATCTTTCTTCTACATGAACCAGCCGATCCGCAGTACCGATCACTCCCGGTTCTTTGAGCGCTTCCCCATTACGGATGCCTCCGCCGCCTTTCATACTTGTAAGCGGGAGAAAAGTTGCTCGCCCGAATTTATTCATTTTCAGGAAGGAAATCATTTTCTTCGCCGTCTCTTCATTATCCGTAACAATATTTTGAATGCTTCCGCCTAAAGCAGTCTCGATTGCGATCTCATACTCTTTATCAACTTTGATGATATCTGCCACTACTCCGATCAGTCCCGGATTCTTATCTTTATTCGCCATCACTTTACGAATACTGTTCCCGTATCCGTCATAACGCTCAGTAATGTTTTTCAAAGATTCTAAACGGGATGCCTCTCTATGATATGCGGTTCTTCCAATGTTCAGTTTTTCCTGTCTGGTATTTAATTCCTTTTGGAATTCCTGTATCTTCTGTTCATTTTGACTGATCTGAGCATTGCAAAGACGGATCTTCTCCCGGACCGCTGCCAACTGCTCTTCATATTCCCGCAGTTGTTCTTCCTGCTCTTTTGCCTTTGCGGACACTTCCAAAATATTTCTTGCAAGCACAGATTTTCTTGTCGAAATCTGATCTCTTGTCGTATCAAAATGTTGAATTTTTGCCTTCGTAGACGCTCTGTTTCCAAGAAGTTCCATGATTTCCTGCTTACACTGCTCTATTTCTTCTGTATGTTCGGCAATAAGAGTCTGTACTTCAATCAATCGATTTTTCAACGTTTCGTCCGACTGCGACACTTCATGAAGTTTTTCTGTAAGATTTTTCTGTTCTTCTTCAAGAGACACTTTCTGTTCTCTTCGCATATTAATTTCAGAATAAACAGTATTCAACCGATTTTCATAATGCTCATCGTTCATACGAGCTGTATTGATCTGCTCTTTTAATACGTTAATCTGACCTTCTAACTGTTGTTTCAGAAGATTTGTCTCGTTCAGCTTATTCTTCGCATTTTCGATGGCAAGATCAATCTTTTCGGATTCTTCTTCGACTGCCTCATACTCTTCTTTCATTTTCTCATATCGGATATTTGACTCTTCTAATTCCGATGACGCGATCTCATACTTCTTTTCTGTCTCTTTCAAACAGCCGCGAATACGCTCTTCTTCCAAAAGGAACATATTTATATCATATGTCTTTAACTCTTCTTTTTTCTTTAAATACTCTTTCGCTGTTTCTGACTGTTTTTCCAGCGGTCCAAGCTGTTTTTCCAGCTCTTGTAAAATATCGTTTACACGGGTCAGATTCATTCGTTCTTCTTCCAGTTTCTTCACCGAAAGGTTCTTTCTCCGTTTAAACTTCACAATTCCGGCCGCTTCATCAAACAGTTCTCTTCGTTCTTCCGGTTTTCCGCTCAAAATTTTATCAATTTGACCTTGCCCGATGATCGAATAGCCTTCCTTTCCGATTCCTGTATCATAAAACATCTCATTGATATCTTTCAATCGGCAGGATGCCCCGTTGATCAGATATTCACTTTCTCCCGAACGGTACAGCTTTCTTGTGACCGTCACTTCCTCATAGTCCACCGGAAGCTGATGATCCGAATTATTCAGCGTGATCGCAACGGAAGCATAGCTGAGTGGCTTTCGGTTCTCTGTTCCCGAGAAAATGACATCCTGCATCGTGCCGCCCCGAAGCTGTTTCACTCTCTGCTCTCCGAGTACCCACCGCACCGCATCTGCAACATTACTCTTACCGCTTCCATTTGGTCCGACAATGCCGGTAATCCCATTATGGAAATCAAATTTAATCTTATTTGCAAAGGATTTAAACCCCTGCACCTCAATACTCTTTAAATACATAGAACACCTGCTTTATCTTTTTTTCAGCACATGGATCGCCTTGTAAGCGGCCTGCTGTTCCGCCGCTTTTTTCGTTCGTCCCTTACCCTTGCCATAGGATTTTCCATGGATCATCAATTCCACGGTAAAAGATTTGTTATGATCCGGTCCTTCCTCACCGATAAGGCGGTACTCGATCTCTCCAAGCTTTTCAGCTTGAACCATCTCTTGAAGGATAGTTTTACTATCATAAAAGAGCCTCTTATCCTCCTGATCTGTCAGTACAAACCGATGTATAAACTCTTTTGCATTAGTAAAACCACCGTCCAGATAAATCGCCCCGATAAGCGCCTCCAGCGCGTCTGACGTCACAGAATCACGAAGCCGTCCTCCTGTTACTTCTTCCCCTTTTCCGAGAAGGAGATAACTTCCCAGATCAATCTCCTTTGCACACATCGCCAAAGACGGTTCACAGACCATGCTGGCTCTCGTTTTTGTCAGTTCCCCTTCCGGCACCTTCGGAGATTGCCGAAACAAAAATTCACTGGAAATCAATTCTAAAACAGCGTCTCCCAAAAACTCCAGCCGCTCGTTGCATTTATATTTTTCAAGCCGATGCTCATTCGTATAAGAACTATGCATCATTGCCTGCTCAAGCAGGGAAAAATTCTGAAACTGATAATTGATCTTTTTTTCCAATTCTTTTAACTTTCTGCTCATCTTTTACTCTTTCCCGGTCTTTACTGCCGTTCATTCTTTCTTTATCGTTTTCCCGCTTAAAACGAAAAAGCCCACAGGGGCTTTTTCATTTTTCACTAAATTATTCCACTGCTTTTTTAATCTGATCAACAGCATCTTGAACCGTTGTTATTTTCTCTGCTTCCTCATTATCGATCTCGATGTCAAACTCTTCTTCGATTCCCATGATAATCTGGAATACATCAAGAGAATCTGCTCCAAGATCATCTACAAATGTGCTGTCCGGTTTAATTTCTTCCTCGCTTAAATTGAGAACCTCTGCGATAATTTTTTGAAGTTTTTCAAATTCCATAACATTTTCTCCTCACTTAATCTTTACATATTTTCCTGATTTTGCTGAATAACTGCTGTTATCTTTTCATTGATTTTCTGCTCTTTAAATGTAACGCACTGAATAATCGAATTACATACTTCCTTTGAAGTCGAACTTCCGTGAGTTTTCACAACAAGACCTTTTAATCCGAGCAGCGGCGCTCCGCCATGTTCACTTGTATCAAAATCTTTAAGTGTCTCTTTTAGAGCGGGTTTCACCAAAAGACCTCCGATCTTGCTTCTTAAATCTGCCATCATGCCGCCTTTGATCTTTTTGACAAGCGCTCCTGCAACGCCTTCATAAAGCTTCAGGATCACATTGCCTACAAATGCTTCACATACGATGACATCTACATTCCCGTAAGGAATTTCACGCGCTTCCACACTTCCGATAAAATTAATCTCAGAGCATTCCTTCAAAAGCGGAAACGTTTCTTTTACAAGGGCATTTCCTTTTTCTTCTTCTGCACCGATATTCACAATACCGACCGTAGGATTCTTTTTCCCTACAACGCTTTCCATATAAATGGATCCCATCTTGGCAAATTGAACCAAATGGGAAGGTCGTGCATCTACATTCGCTCCGCAGTCGATCAAAAGAGAAACTCCTTTCAGCGTCGGAATAAGCGGCGCCAACGGTGATCGTTCCACCCCTTTGATCTTTCCGACAAGAAGCTGGCCGCCAACGAGAACCGCCCCGGAATTTCCTGCCGAAACAAAGGCGTCTGCGTCCCCGTTTTTGACAAGCTTCATCGCCTTTACAAGAGAAGAATCTTTCTTGCTTCGGATTGCTTTTACCGGCGGCTCCGCTGTCTCAATGATCTCGGATGCATCCACGATCTCAATCCTTCCATCCGGATATGTATACTTTGCAAGTTCATCCTTTAGTATCTCTTCTTTTCCTGTCAGCAGAACTTGAATATCATTCCGCTTTTGTACTGCTTCTACAGCGCCTTTTACCATCTCGACCGGCGCATTGTCACCGCCCATCGCATCAAGCGCTACTCTTGTCATGTCAGACATCTCCATTCCTCCTAACGCTACTGAAATTATTCTAATTGATATTATTGTAAAAATCAACAAAAAAATGTCTGTCGTATCTCTTTTATTACATAATCATGCAGGAGATCCTTGCTTCATCTTCAAACCTCCCACATCGCCGGACAGTTCAAAATCCTGTCTCCACTAAACGATATGCTGTTAACACACAATCACCGGAAGTGCCAAAAGGCACATTCCAGGATTGTAAGCAGTCGTCATTGCAACAAAAAAAGGACGTAAAATCACATTTTACGTCCTTCTCATTTAATTAACGATTAGTCAACGGAAATGATCTCACGTTTGTTGTATGCGCCGCAAGCTTTGCATACACGGTGAGGCATCATGAGTTCGCCGCACTTGCTGCATTTTACAAGGTTCGGAGCGCTCATTTTCCAGTTAGCTCTTCTTTTATCTCTTCTTGCTTTAGAAGATTTATTCTTTGGGCAGATTGACATAGGTTACACCTCCTTAAAATTCTTAAATAAGTCACGGACAACTGACATTCTAGGATCAAGCCCCGGATCTTCACAATCACAGGACCCCGTATTCAAATTTTGACCGCATACCGGGCAAAGACCTTTACATTCGTCCCTGCACAATACTTTTTCCGGCCATCCCGACAAGATCTCATTGCTGAGTAGTTTGTCCACGTCAAGATGATATCCGTCAATAAAGTTTGATTCATCCAGCTCCTCTGTCAGTTCTGCGTCGGAGAGACCTATGTCGACATGCTTCGTAAAATCAAAAACGAATTCATATCTGACATCCTCCAAGCATCTGTCACAGGGAATGACCGTCACAAGTCTGGTGTCTGCATAAATAAGCAGTTCCTTTCCCCTGACATGTTCTACCCGGACATGAACCGGCTCACTCTCAACGATCGGATAAGTTCCGGATTTCATCCGGACTTCCTTCATCGTAAGCGGCACAGTCTCTTCAACTGTCTTATGCTGGTCTGACAAAACGTCTGATAGGTTAATTAACATCGTTATTTACTCCTATTCATACCTGAATTATTATATCATGTAAATTCTGTTTGTCAACCGTCATTTTCATGAAAATACACAAAATATAGTATTTTCTGTACGATCTTTAAGACAACTCTGTTTTTTCTTATTTAACAAGCGCCAATGTCTCTCTTGCGATTGCAAGCTCTTCATTTGTCGGGATAACAAATACTCTTACTTTTGAGCCCGGTTTTGAAATCTCAGCCTGTTTTCCTCTCAAACCTGTATTGATCTCTTTATCGAAGTCAACACCAAGATATCCGAGATAGGAACATACCTGCTCTCTTACATAATCGTCGTTCTCACCGATACCTGCTGTAAACACGATATCATCCACACCGTTCATCACAGCGGCATAAGCACCGATATACTTCGCAACATTGTAAGAAAATACATCCATTGCGATCTTTGCTTTCTTATCTCCTGAATTCATTGCATTTGTCAGATCACGGAAATCACTGGAAAGTTCTCCCGAAATACCGAATACTCCCGATTTCTTATTCAGAACATCCATCACACCTGCAATGTCAAGGTTTTCTTTCTCGGCAATAAATTCCATAATCGCCGGATCAATATTCCCCGAACGAGTTCCCATTACAAGGCCTTCCAACGGAGTCATTCCCATGGAAGTATCTACTGATTTTCCATTCATAACTGCTGTCACACTGGATCCGTTTCCAAGATGACATACGATCGTTTTCAGATCTTCATACGGTTTTTCCATCACTTCTGCTGCTCTTTTAGAAACAAAGCTGTGACTTGTTCCGTGGAAGCCGTAGCGTCTGATCTTATAATTCTCATAATATGCATATGGAAGTCCGTACATATATGCCTTCTCCGGCATTGTCTGATGAAACGCTGTATCGAATACAGCTGCCATAGGTGTATTCGGCATCAGTTTTTCACAAGCCGTAATACCAATTAAGTTTGCCGGATTATGAAGCGGAGCAAGATCATTGCACTCCTCGATAGCTTTCTTCACTTCTTCCGTAATCACAACTGAAGATGCAAATTTTTCTCCGCCATGTACAACACGATGTCCGACAGCTCCGATCTCATCAAGGCTCTTCACAACACCTGTCTTCGGATTTGTAAGCGCCTCAATAACAAACTGGATCGCCTCTGTATGAGTCGGCATTGCTTTTTCGGATATTTCTTTTTCTCCGCCTTCCGGCTGATAAGTCAGACGTCCGTCAATTCCGATTCTCTCGCAAATTCCTTTTGCCAGAACTTCTTCTGATTCCGCATTAATGAGCTGGAATTTCAGGGAAGAACTTCCACAGTTAATTACTAATACGTTCATTACTTTTCCTCCAAATTTCTTGTTTTTATCACCTTTATAAACAGAAAGCTTCTCGTATACTTTCCATAAAATCTGTTTCTTATTCTGCCTGTGCCTGAACTGCTGTGATCGCAACAACGCCTACAATATCTTCTGCGCTGCAACCGCGGGACAAATCATTTACCGGAGCTGCAATTCCCTGTGTAAGCGGTCCGTACGCCTCTGCTTTTCCAAGTCTTTGCACAAGTTTATATCCGATATTTCCGGCATCCAAATCAGGGAAGATCAATACGTTCGCATGTCCTGCAACTTCACTGCCCGGAGCTTTCGATGCCCCCACCTCAGGAACGATTGCAGCGTCAAGCTGAAGTTCTCCGTCCAGTTTCAGTTCCGGTGCAAGTTCATGCGCTATCTTCGTTGCCTCTACTACTTTATCGACATCCGCATGTTTTGCACTGCCTTTTGTAGAATGGGAAAGCATTGCCACGATCGGTTCTTTTCCTGTCAGAACTTTGAATGATTCTGCGGAAGAAAGTGCAATGTTCGCCAGTTTTTCCGGGTCAGGATTCTGTTCAAGTCCGGCATCTCCGAAAATAAATGTTCCATCCGCTCCCATATCACAATCCGGAACAACCATCAAAAAGAATGCGGATACAAGTTTTGTTCCCGGTTTTGTCTTCAGGATCTGAAGACACGGGCGAAGTGTGTCAGCTGTGGAGTGACATGCTCCGGATACCATACCGTCAGCATCTCCCATCTTCACCATCATAACACCGTAGTACAGATAATTGTTCAGAAGAAGTTCTCTTGCCTGTTCTTCTGTCATTCCTTTTTTCTGTCTCAATTCAACAAGTTTTGCAATATAAGCTTCTGTTTTATCGCTTTTCGCAGGATCGACAATCGCAGCGCCTGTAATATCGTATGTACCTTTATTTTTCTCGATCTCTTCTTCGCTTCCTACGAGAATCAGCTCTGCAATTCCTTCTTTTAAGACTGTTTCCGCAGCCTTATAAGTTCTTTCGTCCTCTGTCTCCGGAAGAACAATCACTTTTTTTTCCGCTTTTGCTCTTGCCTTGATTTCATCGATAAATCCCATGATTTAAAAGCCACCTTTCATTTTTCACAATTATAGTTTTATTATAACGCAAATGAATTTTGTATACAAGGGGATTTCATGTGCATTTTTAAGTACAATCCCCTCTCTTTGTTCAAAGTTTAAACATCGTTGTCACGATATTGAAGTAAACAAGAATCGTACATGTATCGAGGATCGTTGTGATCAAAGGCGCTGCCATGATTGCAGGATCAAGTCCGATCTTTTTCGCTAAAAGCGGAAGAATACATCCAATACACTTTGCCATCATTACAACTGCGATCATCGTAATCCCAAGTGCAACTGCCAACATAATATTACGATCGTACATAATACAGATTCTCACGCCGTTTACAAATGCAAGAAGCGTTCCCACTACAAGCGCCACCCGAACTTCTTTAAAGATTACTTTAAAAATATCCGAAAATTCAATTTCTCCGACCGCCAGACCACGAATAATCAACGTCGAACTCTGAGATCCGCAGTTTCCTCCTGTTCCCATAAGCATCGGAATAAACGTGATCAAAATCGGCATTGCAGCCATTGCATTCTCATAATATCCAAGGATCTCTCCTGTGATCGTCGCCGAAAGCATCAGAAGCATCAGCCACGGAGTACGGTTTTTCGCCTGCTGGAAAACAGAAGTCTCAAAATAGGAATCCTCATTCGGACTGACACCGGCCATGATACTGATATCTTCCGTCGTTTCATCCTGCAATACAAGCATGGCGTCATCTACGGTTACAATCCCGACAAGACAGTCTTCATGATCAATGATCGGTATTGCTACAAGACCGTATTTATTGATCATATTCGCCACATATTCCTGATCGTCCAACGTGCGGGCATACAGCACATTCTCATCCATGATTTCTTCGATCAGCCTCGATTCTCCTGCCGTCAACAGGTCTTTCACATCAACCATTCCGATCAATTTTCTTTTTTCCGTCACATAGCATGTGTAGATCGTTTCTTTATTAATGCCGACCTGACGGATTCGCAAAATCGCATCTGCAACCGTCATCTCTTTCCGAAGACTGATATATTCAATATTCATAATACTTCCGGCACTGTCTTCGGGATACTGCAAAAGTGCGTTGATCTTCTTTCTTGTCTCTTCATCCGTCGCCATCAAAAGACGATCCACGACATTTGCCGGCATCTCTTCCAACACATCGACGGTGTCATCAACATACATCTCTTCCATAACTTCTTCCAATTCAGAATCTGTCAGGGCATTGATCAACTCTTCTCTCATGTCGCTGTTCATATCGGTAAACACTTCAGCAGCTTCTTCTTTTGCCAAAAGTCTGAAGATCAATATACGCTGTTTTTTATCCAGCTCTTCCAGTACATCTACAATATCTACCGGATGCACGGACTCCAATTCTTCCTTTAATTGTTTAAAATCATGCTTTTCAAGCAACTCAAGCATCTGCTCCACACCAAGTCTATTTTCCTGATCCATGCTTAACTCCTCATCTCCTAAGATATCTTTCGCTGTAAAAACCCATCTTTTTATAGTATAATATGGTAGAAAATGATATACAAGGAGTTTCTTATGAAAATTGTCGGACTTATTACAGAATATAATCCTTTTCACAACGGACATCTCTACCATATCCAACAGGCAAAACGGATAACAGGCGCCGATTCCGTAATTGTTGTTATGAGCGGCGACTATGTACAGCGCGGTGTTCCGGCTGTCATGCCCAAACGTCTGCGTGTTGAATCCGCTTTAGAATGCGGCGCATCTGCCGTCTTTGAACTTCCGGTCTGCTACGCCACCGGAAGCGCGGAACTGTTTGCTCAAAGCGCAGTCTCCTTATTAAACCAACTCCAAATCGTAGATTCTCTTTGTTTCGGAAGCGAATGCGGCGATTTGGACGCTTTATCCGAAATTGCGGATCTGTTCTGCTGTGAACCGGAAGGATATCGGACTCTGCTGAAAAAATATTTAAAAACAGGACTCTCTTTTCCTTCAGCTCGAAAAGAAGCGCTCAAAGAATATCTTCCCGAGCGTAATTTATCCGCCCTTTTGGATGAACCGAACAATATCCTGGGCATCGAATATTTAAAAGCGATCAAAAAATCAGGCAGTACAATGAAGCCTTACACGATCCAGCGCAAAGGAGCACACTATCATGACGAGGAACTTGATGCGGCTCATTTAAGTTCTGCATCGGCGATCCGCTCTCTCCTCGCATATTCAGGCTCTTCATTAAGAAAATATGACGATCTTCCCAAAGGCGCTTTTGACGACACCATTCCCTTCAACATTTTTGGAGAACTGGAATCACAAGTGCCAAACTGCTGCCTGAAACTTTTAAAAGATTATCACAAAGTTTCGTATCCCGTTTATCAGAATGATTTTTCCATCATTCTCAAATACAAATTGCTGAACAAACACCCGGAAAGTCTAATTCGCTACATGGACGTCTCAGAAGAACTTGCAAACAGAATCTGCTCTCAGCTCAACCTGTTTTTCAATTACAAACAATTTTGTGAACTGCTGAAAACAAGAGAGCTGACACAGACGCGGATCAACCGTGCACTTCTTCATATTATGCTCGGAATCAAAAAAAATGATGTGACAGCATATACCGAAAACGGTTATCATTTTTACGCCCGTCTTTTAGGTTTTCGAAAAGACCGCGAGAAACTGCTGACCCGTATTTCAAAGGAAAGCCCCCTGCCGCTTCTTATCAGGCTGTCTGAAAGCCAAGCCCTTCCTTCTTTAGGACGCAAAATGCTCCAAAATGATATTCTTGCATCAAATTTATACACATCTGTTGTGACAGATAAATTTAAAACCGCCTTTCAAAACGAATACAAACAAGGTGTGATCAAAATTTAATTTCTATACAGCAAATAAAATATGTCCGCAGCGATTCTTCTTTATCGCTGCGGACATATTTTTTAGTTTTCTGATCCTCTTTTACAGGCGTTTTGCGATTGCCTTAATAAACTGTTCGCTGTTGAGCACCGTCGGATTTTCAATCGTCGTAATCAGCGCAAGATCCTTTGTCATCTCTCCGGCTTCAATCGTATCGATCGTTGCCTTTTCCAATCTGTCTGCAAATTCCATCAATTCCGCATTGCCGTCAAGCTCTCCTCTTTTTCTGAGCGCTCCTGTCCATGCAAAAATTGTAGCAACTGAATTTGTCGATGTTTCTTCTCCTTTCAGATGCTTATAATAATGACGCTGTACCGTTCCATGAGCCGCTTCATACTCATAGTAACCTTCCGGTGAAACGAGAACAGAAGTCATCATTGCAAGAGAACCGAATGCAGAAGATACCATATCGCTCATCACATCACCATCATAGTTTTTACAAGCCCAAATATATCCTCCTTCAGATTTCATCACGCGGGCAACCGCATCGTCAATCAGTGTATAGAAATACTCAATTCCTGCTTCTTTAAATTTTGCATCAAATTCCGCATCATATATTTCTTGGAAGATATCTTTAAATGTATGATCGTATTTTTTAGAGATCGTATCTTTCGTGGCAAACCAAAGATCCTGTTTTGTATCAAGCGCATAGGAAAAACAACTTCTCGCAAAGCTTTCGATTGATTTGTTGATATTATGCATTCCCTGCACTATACCCGGTCCGTCAAAATTATGTACAAGTTCTTTCGTCTGACTTCCATCTTCTGCTGTATAGACAAGCTCAACTTTTCCCGCTCCCGGAATTTTCATTTCTGAACCTTTATATACATCTCCGTATGCATGTCTTGCAATGGTGATCGGTTTCTTCCAGTTCTTCACACACGGTTCAATTCCTTTCACTACGATCGGAGCACGAAATACTGTTCCGTCAAGAATTGCACGAATCGTACCATTCGGACTCTTCCACATTTCCTTCAGATCATATTCATCCATACGAGCCGCATTCGGGGTAATCGTCGCACATTTTACCGCTACTTTGTATTTCTTTGTCGCCATGGCCGAATCAACTGTTACCTGATCGTCCGTTTCATTTCTATGTTCCAATCCGAGATCATAATACTCTGTTTTCAGATCAATATATGGGATAAGAAGCTCATCCTTGATCATTTTCCAAAGAATTCTTGTCATCTCGTCTCCGTCCATCTCTACAAGCGGTGTCGTCATTTTGATTTTTTCCATTGTTCTTTTCTCCTTTTTATATGAACTTTTTTGCCCCCATCTTTTCCATACATCGTCCTATTGTCCTTTTATGGCTTTTGACGTATGTTCAGCTTTTTCGGATCTAGTATCCCTGCTTTTTCAGATTTTGCATTACATGCATAATATGTTCGTTCGCAAGCTGCTCTGCCATCTCCGCATCTCTGTCTTTGATCGCACGCAAGATCTGTCTATGTTCACGAATTGATTTTCTCGCCCGGTCTTCGGATACGATCGATGATCTTCTTGCTCTCTGCACATAATTATGAAAATCTGTCAGAACATGTTTCAGCATCTTGCTTCCCGAAGCTTCATAAAGAACTGCATGAAAACGTCCGTCTAACGCGGCAACCTGCTCCGTGCTGAATCCACTTTCTTTTTTCATCTGGAACTCAGAAAGAAGAAGTGATTCTTCCAGCTCATCGAGCTGTTCTTCCGTAATATGTTCCACAGCCCAGCGGGCACACAGTCCTTCCAACATCGATCGAATCATATAAATATCCCATATATCTTTATGTGATATACCTGATACGTATGCCCCTCTGTTCGGAATGATCGTCACAAGCCCTTCCAGTTCAAGCTGACGCAATGCTTCACGCACAGGCGTCCGGCTCACTCCGAGTTCTTTCCCAATGGCTGTCTCCCGAAGCTCGTCATTTTCTTTATATTTTCCATTTAAAATGTCTTCCCGTATCTTCTGGAATACGCGGCCTCCAAGAGAATGATCCTGATATTCTTCCATCTGAAATCCTCCGATTACAATTTACAATGTGATGTGCAGTTCCTTGCACACACTCTCTATTTTGGCAATTAATTCTTCATCTGTCAAGACCGTAACTCGTCCGTCTTCATACTGTTTGTCTACCCATTCTTTCAGGCGGCAAACCAGCTCCGAATTTTTATCAATCTGGCGTTCTGCTGAAAGCTTAAAATATGCATTAATCCAGTATGCGATGCCAGCTGCTCCGGAAGTATTAGAAACCGACACAAGAGCCGGACGATTCAAAAATTTATCTGTATCAAAAATATTATAAATCTCCTCATTTTTCAGCATACCGTCTGCATGGATTCCCGCCCGTGTCACGTTGAAATTCTTACCGACAAAAGGAGTCCTTGAAGGCACTGTGTATCCGATCTCTTTCTCATAATACTCCGCAAGTTCCGTGATCACTGTCGTATCCATACCGTCCAGAGTTCCCCGAAGCTGCGCATATTCAAAGACCATAGCTTCAAGAGGTGTATTTCCTGTTCTTTCTCCGATACCAAACAAAGAACAGTTCACGCCGCAAGCGCCATACAGCCATGCTGTCGTCGAATTATTCACGGCTTTATAGAAATCATTATGTCCATGGAATTCGATCAGCTCACTCGGAACGCCGGCATGGGTCATCAAACCGTATATAATCCCAGGGATTGATCTTGGGATCACAGCCCCCGGAAAATTCACTCCATATCCCATCGTATCACAAACACGGATTTTCACCGGTATCTTATATTCTTCCATCAGTTTCATCAATTCCAGACAAAACGGAATTACAAATCCATAAATATCTGATCTTGTAATATCTTCCAGATGACAGCGTGGGCGCACTCCTGTTTCCATGCATTCGCGAACAACCGAAAGATAATGTTCCAGCGCCTCTTTTCTCGTCATTTTCAATTTATAAAAAATATGATAGTCCGAACAGCTTACAAGAATTCCTGTCTCTTTTAATCCGATTTCTTTTACAAGTTCAAAATCTTTTTTGCTTGCTCTGATCCAGCTTGTAATCTCCGGAAATTTATACCCTTTTTCCAAACAGCGGTAAACGGCATCCCTGTCCTTTTTACTGTATAAAAAGAATTCGCTTTGCCGTACTTTTCCTTTCGGTCCGCCCAATCTGTGCAGATAATCATAGATTGTTACAATCTGTTCTGTCGTATACGGTGCTCTGGACTGCTGACCATCACGGAATGTTGTATCCGTGATCCAAATTTCATCCGGCATATTGTGAGGTACGATTCGGTCGTTAAATGCAATCTTCGGAATTTCGTCGTAATGAAATAAATTTCGAAACACATTCGGTGTATCTACGTCTACTAACGGATACATATGCTCCTCTAATTCCAGCAGGTTCGTATGTTTGTTTAAAAATACTTTTCTGTTTTCCATTAAGTTATCCTCCTCTGACTGCATCAGTCCTCATACATTGTTTACTTCAAATATATTTCTACCGCATTTTTGTATGCTTGTATAATTGTATACAAATATACAAAATATGTCAACCTGTGTGAAATTATTTTTCTCAAATATTTTGCCTTTTTGAAAAAAGCAAGGAATCAAAAAAGAAAAGAGACTTCACCTCTTTTCTTTTTTATTATAAACACATTGATCAAGCGATTATCTGATCACCCTTACTTTCAATACACCTTCTACCGCCGCCAACTGTGCTTCCACATCTTCTGAAACAGTTCCGTCTACATCAAGCATTGTATATGCGTATTCTTTCCGGCTTTTGTTTGTCATGACTTCGATATTCATATTTTTTTCTGCCAAAAGAGTGGTAAACTGTCCGATCATATTCGGAATGTTTTTATGAAGGATTGTAATTCTCTCCCCTTCTCCTTTCGCTCCCATATCACAATCCGGGAAGTTTACAGAATGTGTGATATTTCCGTTTTCGAGGAAAT
>OGRC01000987.1_pt1 | contig 20561 bp, 15 predicted proteins | sample 1553431 | NCBI WGS metagenome assembly OGRC01 (sample SAMEA2580064, study PRJEB22360) | human gut metagenome | biome: human gut; feature: human-associated habitat; material: faeces | place: Denmark | collected 2008/2010
ATTTTGCGCCAGATAATACCCAGTAGGATATGACGCACAGCATCATATCACTGGGCAAGGCGTTCCCCCTTGACTCCCTTCAAAGGGCTGCGGTCTCGCCTGTCGGCTCGGTCGGTGCTTCAAAAGGCCAGTGGCCTTTTGAGGTCGCCGCAGGCGACCCGCACCTCTCTGCACTCTTGCTCCGGGCAAGCTGTCCTGGAATGGACAGCTCGTCCGGCTCCGATGTAACGAGAACTGACAAATTCGTCCGTTTTCGTAATCGTATAGCACAAAAAAGGCGGCCATCTGCACCCATGCAGACAGCCGCCTTTGGTTTTATGCCGTATTCTATTGGTCAATCTCTGAAGATCTTATCCAGTTCCCTTTCCATGGTGCCCGCCTTGGCAAATTCCAGCGTATCGGCCTGACGGATATGGTGGGCGGTGATGCCGTGATCCTTTGCAAAGCCCAGAATGTAGCTGATGGCAATGCGGTAGATGATCTCGGTAGGGGCAAGCCCATAGACCTGCTTGGCAAAGATATGTTCCAGCCGGGCGTTATCGTCCGGGAAGGCTTGCCGCATCTTCTCGCTGCGGTAAAGGCGCTTGACGATTTCCGTAATGTACAGGCCGGACTTCATGTAGGGGTCCAGGAAGGTCTTGCCGGGGTCATCGAAGCAGCCGGGGTTTTCCTGTTCCAGCAAGTCCACCATCTTTTTCACCACCCATTTGGGGGTAAAGATCTGGTTGGTTTTCTGAGGTGGGATGTAGTCGAAGATATCCTCGGTGCGGCTCTCGTCAAAGTAATCTGCCAGTTTGACCTTCAGGTTCAAAAACTCTTTCACCGAATCGTCAAACACCACCGGGTCGAACAGGTGGCCTGCAAAGTGCTCCTCCTGTCCGGTGGCTTGGTTGATGTACAGCCCACCGTCCCGCAAAAAGCGGAACTGTTCCAACGCGATGCTGGTGACCTCCTGAAAGACCTTGTCCGGGATGATCCGGTCAAAGTTTGCCAGTGTCACGGTCTCGTCGCCGTAGGCCATGAGGAAGGACGGGATGGTGCGGGAAAAGCCCCGGAGATGGTCACGGACGGTGTCCTCGTAGCCCTTTTTCTCCTGCTCCTTCTGGTTGGTCTCCACGGTGCGCACGATGGTCTGCTGCATTTCCTGCGCCGTCTGCTGGATGGTGGATTGCAACGTCTCCATGAGGGCGGCGGTGCTCTGCTGCTGCTTTGCGTCAAACTCCCGGTTCACCTGCTGGCGCTGCTGGGCGGTGGTGCAGCTTTGCAGCTGCTGGGTGCGCTGGGTCTCCAGCTGGCTCTGGTCGATGCGGTAGCTGTCCACCACCTTGTTCACCGCCACGTCCATCTTGGCTTTGGCGGTGCTCTCGAACCGCTTCTGGTCGGACAGCTTCAGGTCGCGGCCATACTCCTGCTTTGCCTGCTCCACCATGGGGGTGATGATCTCTTTGGTGATGCTCTTTTTCAGGGGTTCCAGATGCTCTTCTTTGGCAGGAGCCGGGGCATCGGTCAGGTCTTGCAGGGCGGTGTCCAGCGCCGGAGTGCTCTCGTAAATTTTTTCTCCGAACACATCCGCTGCCTTGCCGATGACGTAGCCCTCGTCCAAGTCCACTTCGCCCTTGTCGTTCAGGGAGAGGTCTGCGCCGGTGTCCGGGGTGATCTGGATGGGCTTTGCCTTGGCCTCGCTGATGGGCTGGAAGTTTTGCAGAATGTCCAGCACCTCCTGCGGGGCACTGAACACGTTGGAAATGTTCTGGAACAGGAAGTTGCTCTGGAAGCCCATCCGCACCACTTCCTTGGACTTGATCTTCCGGGGGATGCTGAGGACTTTTTCCGCATCCAGCGGGATCATCTCCCCTTCCTCGTCCTCGCCGATGACCGGGAAGAAGTTGAGCAGATTCTGGATGTGCGCCTTGCGCTCCTCGGTGTCGCCCTTGCCGCTGGCGGTGTCCTTTGAAAGGTCGTTGGCGAACTGCTCGTAGATCAGCAGGGTGCGGGCAGGGTCAAAATCGAACACATAGGCGTTCTCTTTGCGGCGGAAGGTGCCGTTTTCGTGGAAAAGGCAGGGGTTCTGGGCGCGGAACGCCGCCTGCATATACAGTGCCGGGCTTTTCAGGTTGGAGAGCATCAGCACCGCCGACCACTCCGGGATAGTCACACCGGTGGTCAGCTGCCCCACCGACAGGGTAATGGTCTTTTCGTGGTGTGCAATGGCGGCTTTTACCCGGTCAAAGCTCTTCTGGTTCTCGTCCGTGTCGTCCAGCTTGCCGTCACCGGCGGCAAGGATCACCTCATAGTCCCGGAATACCGGGTGCGCCTGCAGCTTTTTCGCCAGCGCTCTGGCACTGTCCACCCGGTTCAGCAGCCAGAAGGTGTGCTTCAGCTCGGCACGCAGTTCCGGGGTAGAAAACGGAAATTTGTTCTGGGTTGTCATGGCATCCAGAAAGCGGTCCACCGCAGCTTCGTGCTCAAAGCTGCCGCTGGGCTTCACCTTAAAGAACTCGTTCAGGTCAAAGGCAAATTCCTGCGTTTCGCCGTCGATCTCTACCCCATGCCGGATCTCGTCCCGGATAATCTCGGACATCTGGTAGGTGTAGAGGTTGAGCATGGGGAGGTTTGCGTAGGGGTTCTGCTGCCCCGGTGCGCCCTGCCAGTTCCGCTTGGCGGCCTGCTCGTCGGCGTAGGTCCAGTTGAAGATGGCATCCCCGGCAAACTTGTCGTTCGCCAGCGCCTTGAAGGGCGTGCCGGACAGGTGCAGCGTGAACTTGCGGCGGATGCGGTCAAAGGCAAGGTCGGTCTTGTAGGTGTCCACGCCCTCGTGGGCTTCGTCGATGACCAGCACATCCCAGTTCAGCTCGGTCAGGTGGCGCAGCTTGTCGTACTCGCCGCCGAAATACTTGGAGCCTTTTATGTCCTGCAAGCTGACGAACTCAATGCGCTTATACAGTTCCTCGCCCTGTGCGGCGGCATCCAGATAGCCCTGCTCGTCCAGCACATGGGGCTGCCCGGCAAGGGCATCCACATGGCTGACAAACAGATAGCCGGACTCCCTGCCCAGAAAGCGCACATAGTCGCTGTACCAGCTATTGGCGATGGCTGGGCGGTTGGTGACGATAAGCACCGTCTGTGCATCGACCTGCTTGCAGAAATCGTAGACGGAAAGGGTCTTGCCAAAGCGGGGCTTGGCGTTCCAGAGGTATTCCCCGCCGGGATGGCTCTGGTAATAGGTCTTGGTGTCGTGGACAGCCCTTGCCTGCTCTTCCCGCAGGGTGTAGGCGATGGCGGCATCCAGCTGCACCCGGCCCCGGTTCATGCGGAAATCCTGAAAATACCGCCGGGACTGCTGACCATCCAGATGGAACCACTCGTTTTTGCGGTCGTTCTCCACGTTCAGCTTGCGGAGGTAGGCGTGGAAATCGTGGTCGGTGAACACCTCGCCGCTGCCGTCATCGTAGACGGCATTGCCCCGCCACTCCTCGTGGAACAGCACATCGGCGGTATGGGTCTGCTGTTTCAGGCGTTTGTCCACCGACTGCTCGGTGTAGCCGATCTTCGTCCAGCCGTTGTGCCGGGCAATTTCCGGGGTGGTATAGGCGTAGATCATGGGCACCACCTGCCGGGCAGTGCGCAGGGTTATGCCAGCCATTATGCCATCTCCTTTATAATGCTTTGTATGAATGCCACTTCATCAGAAGTTAGTTTATACTTCGAAAACAGTTCTTCATCTGTCCACGCTCTTGAAAAATCCTGAACAGGAACAAAACCAAACATACCTTTGCTGATATGCTGTGTCATCGCCAAAATCGAAATCAAAAAACGCACAAATCGTGTTTTTAGGTATCTCATATAGTTATCTGCTTCAGCTTCTGTGTCAAATGCTCCTGCAACGAGATACGTTTCTGAACAAACTACTTTCGGCGGCTGCTTTTCCATTGTCGAGAGAATGCGGTATTGTCCGTTCTTGTCGGGCTGTCCTGCGTGTTCTGCTGTCAAATATGAAATAATGATTTTATAGCGGTCTATATTTTTTATACCCGTAGAAATCAAACTTCTTTTATATGGGCCTATCCCACCATTAAATCTCAGTTGAATATCTCCTGCTTTGAGCGGTTTCACATTTGTAGCAAGACCAAACGGCTTTCGGCTGGAAACTATCGTATCAAGCGTCTGCTCTCCTTTCAGACGCACCTTCTTAACTATCTCGGCAGCGATTGGATAACGAATAAATGTCGAAAACTCATTCAAATCACGGTATTCGGATGTCTTAACCCCATCTCGGTAATTTATGTAGTAGCATTTTCCCTCATGTGACTTAGCCCACACAAAATAGCATACACCACCAGCAACATCCACATTCGGAAAAACATCCAGCGAGTTAGGATAGTCAACGAGTACCGCCATTCGTTTGTCGTTTAACATCTGCTCTCGAAATTTATCCAACCCTTTACCACCAGAATACCATTTTGCTGGAATAATAAAAGACATTGCCGTTGGATTCAATGTCTTTGTTTCCTCAATGAATTTGTTATATACCGGTGTTGCGCTTGCGCCTGAACCTCCATCAACTTCCTGATACGGCGGGTTTCCGATGACATAATCAAACTTCATGCTGGTACTCCCTTCCTGAATGGTTTCAAAGTTCTGGGTCGTTCCATGGCTGCCCTTGTGCCAGTTTTTCACTTTACAGGATACCGTTGGCGGCTGCGGCTCTGCCGCCCCGAACATGGAAAAGAGGTCAAGCTGTTCTGTCTCCGGCTGAGGCTTGCCGCCGGGCACAGACAGGTGCAAGCCGTCCATTTGCCACAGGTTCCAGCTGATAATGTTGGCGATAGGCTGTAACTCTTCTTTTGTGGGTTTGCGCTGCCAGCGGGCTTGCAGATGCTCTGCATAGGTCAGCAGAAGGTTGACCCGTGCCAGCAAAAGATTATCTCCCTGATACTCGTAGCCGTAGGTGGACTGCACCGCATGGGTGGCATATTTGCGCCACTCGTCCTCTGTGGCGGCGTTCTCGCTTACCACCCGCAACTTGCGGTCCAGAATGCCAATGCGCCGGGCTACCGGGATCATCTCGCCGGTGGCGGCATCGTACCGGGACGCCAGAAAGGGGGCTTCGCCGCAGGTCACCTCCAAGCGGCGGCTCTGCACATACTGCACCCATGCCGGGGTCTTGCCCTTGCAAGCCGGGAACTGCACCGGCGTTTCCACCGTCTGCCAGCCTTGGGGCAGCTCCACCGTGAACTGCCCGGCGCTCTCCTCTGCCCCCAGCCCACGGAACCAGTCGGCGTCCAGTGCGTTGTTCATCTTGTTGCAGACCCATGCGGGCGAGAATACTTCGCCCTTTTTGCGGGTGCGCTGCTGCTGGGTGTCGGTCTGCTTCATCATCCGGGGCAGCACCACCTCGTAGTGGGTCAGCCCGAGCTGCTGGGTGGTGATCTGAGATCTATCCGTCACCGGCTCGTACATTACCGTTTGCAGTTCCTCCGGCGGGTCGGTGGCCCAGATGATGTTTTTACCGGTGGAGCGGTCTTTTAGAAGTGTATCCAGCACCGCCTGCACTTCCGGTGCGTGAAAGTCGATCAGTTGTTCCAACGGGGATTCCCTCGCTTTGCCTTAGCGTTGCGGCGGAAGTAGCATCATTTCACTAGTTTCGCCCTATACTAGTATTATACTGCTACTTTTGTTCATGTCTAGCATATTTACACCACTTTTTATAGAAAGTAGTAGTGCCACATATACTAGTAGGTAAAGAAGGGTGGGAAAACTATGTTCGGGGAACGGCTGGCTGAACTTCGCAAGTTAAATGATGACACGCAGCAAATCCTTGCAGATAAGATTGGCTTTTCGGTCTGGGCTGTCCGTGCATGGGAGCAGGAAAAGAACTTGCCGCCAAGTGACGCACTGCTTGCCATCTGCAAGCTCTACGGCACCTCCGCCGACTACCTGCTGGGTCTGACCGACATCGACCCCTCGGACGAAGCCCGCAAACAGCGCCAGCGCCTGACCGAAGAAGAGCAGAACGAGATGCACCGCTACGAAGAATATTTGCTCTGGAAACGCAAAAAATAAGCCGCCCAGCGAGACCGTAAGGTCGCTGGGCGGCTGTTTTTGCCCTCTTGACAAATACGTAAAATACGTATACAATAAAGACGTAATCCTGAAAGAAAGGAGGGGCACCCGCCATGCCGATGACTCCCAAGCAAATGATTCGCTTGCTGGAGCAGAACGGCTTTGTTTTAGTCAGTGCAAATGGGTCACACTACAAGTACCATAACCCAACTACCAACAAAACCACTGTCGTTCCATTTCACGCAAAGGATCTGAAGCCCGGTACCGAGAAAAACATTCTCAAATTAGCCGGACTCAAAAAGTAAGAATATGATGATTGTAGACTTCATATTCTGAAACTGCAAAGCACTGCATAGACTATTCTACAATTTCCAACCAATAATGTAGGCCTGTTAAGTGAAGGTACATTGATTGTTTGTTGAATTATAAAAGGTGAGGTCACATTATGAACGCTATTTTCTATCCTGCAATTTTTCACCCGGAAGAAAGCGGGTACTCTGTTGAGATCCCCGATATTGAGGGCTGCTTCACCCAAGGCGATACCATGGACGAAGCTGTCCGCATGGCACAGGATGCCATCGGCCTTATGCTGGAAGATTGCAAAGTCTGCCCGGAGCCTTCTGTCCCTTCTGCACTCCATGTTGACCCGGAAGATTTTGTAGTAATGGTGCCTTTCGATATGGAAGAGTACGAAAAGCGGTACAGACCCGTAAAGAAAACCCTTTCCATTCCCGGCTGGCTCAACGATGCCGCCGAATCGGCACACATCAACTTTTCCGGCGTCCTTCAGGATGCGCTGAAAGAGAAACTCCATCTGGCATAAGTATAAGTACAACAACAGCCGCCCAACAGTTGACCGCTATGGTCTTGCTGGGCGGCTGTTGCCATCTCTGTTCAGAATGAATAAGTTCGCTATATGCTTATACTTTTTTATTCTTTTCTCGCTTCAGCAAGATTCTCAAAATATTGCGATTCCAACACCTCGTAAGCCACAGTCTTATCAATAATTGCCTTTACCAATTGGTCTAATTCGCCATTTTCCGAGTAATCTGCTGGTGCAAAATGCTTGATTCGATTATCCCGAATCATCTTCAAAACTTTTTTCTTGTCCTTTGTATCTGGATTATAAACGCCAATAGAATGTCCTCCGGAAGAATTCACTAGTTTCATACAGGGAATATCCGTATCACTGTCGCCAATATAAACAATATTGCGGAATGGAACTCGCATTTGATCCGGCGGGAAGTATTCATTTACTGCCGAGTCATTGATATCCAATGTTCCTTTCTCAATGCGGAAGAGGAACTGGGTCTTGCTGGTGTAATTGATTACCTGTGCAGGCCATACGGCAACACCACGTTCATTATAATAAAATGAACTTGCATAAATTTTTTCAAACGCCCCGTTCTTAGCAATAGACGTTCCTTCAATCATTTCCTTTAACCCTGAGGAAATAATATAATGTTCTACTATAACACCATGTGCCTTTCCATAGGCACGAATACGCTCAAACCACTCCTCCACACCATTAAAAAGCTTTACCTTTGCTCCATATTCGGCGAGTTTCTTTTTTGTAAAAACAAAATTGCCTTCTGCTTCCTCTTTCATCGTATACATATATGCCAGATTAGTATCCATGTCATTGTCCGCTGCCAAATCATTGGATTTTTTCCAAAATTCATTGATGTTATAGCCAACGGACTGAATATATCCCTGCGCCTGCATATCGTCAGGCGATAAAGTTTTGTCGAAATCGTAACAGATTGCTAAAACGGGGAATTTCTCCTTATATCTACGTTCGTATTCCATAACATCGCCTCCAAACGATAATTTCTGTTAAAATTTTACATCATCTTTTATATATTGTCAATATTTTTAGTGCGAGTGTTGTAATCATTTCTTTTGTTTTCAGCCAAGCAGTAAAAATTTCTCTTTCAGCAAATTCACAAATCCCCGGACGCAAAAAATCGGCACCCGCTTTTCAGCGAGTGCCGATTTTGTTACCCTATAGTGCGCTTTGATTTTTGGCGTAAGTGGCGTAAGTTTGGCGTAAATCCGCTTTTGCGCGCTCCAAAAATCAAGGATTCATGCGGTTTTTAGGCAGTTATTAGTACATGCCGCCCATACCGCCCATGTCACCGCCAGCGGCAGCAGGAGCAGCCGGAGGTTCGGGCAGGTCGGCCACGAGGCTCTCGGTGGTCAGCACCATCTCAGCGACGGATGCTGCGTTCTCCAGAGCGGAGCGGGTGACCTTGGTCGGGTCAACGATGCCGGCGGCGATCATATCCTCGACGTAGACTTCATTCTGAGCGTCAAAGCCGTAGTTGGGCTTGTTGGCAGAGACGATCTTGTCGATGATGACGCTGCCCTCGAGGCCGGCGTTCTTGGCGATCTGGCGCAGAGGAGCTTCCAGAGCCTTCAGGACGATCTTAGCACCGGTGCGCTCGTCGCCTTCCAGCGTGTCGCACAGCTCACGGACAGCAGGGATGGCGTTGATGGGAGCAGTGCCGCCGCCAGCAACGACGCCTTCCTGAACAGCAGCCTTGGTTGCGTTCAGAGCATCCTCGATGCGGAGCTTCTTGTCCTTCATCTCGACCTCAGTAGCAGCGCCGACCTTGATGACGGCGACACCGCCGGCCAGCTTGGCCAGGCGCTCCTGCAGCTTCTCGCGATCGTAATCGGAATCGGTGTTGGCGATCTCGCCACGGATCTGAGCGACGCGAGCGGCCACGTCCTCCTTGGAGCCGCCACCGGACACGATGGTGGTCTCATCCTTGGAGACGATGACCTTCTTGGCGGTGCCAAGCACGGACATGTCGACGGAGTCGAGCTTCAGGCCCAGCTCATCGGACACCACCTGGGCACCGGTCAGGATGGCCATATCCTGCAGCATGGCCTTGCGACGATCGCCAAAGCCCGGAGCCTTAACAGCGCAGGACTTGAAAGTGCCACGGATATTGTTCAGAATCAGGGTCGGCAGAGCCTCGCCGTCAACGTCCTCAGCGATGATCAGCAGCGGCTTGCCGGTCTTCATAACCAACTCGGCGATGTGGACGACATCCTGCTGGGAGCTCAGCTTGCCGGAGGTCAGAAGGATGTACGGATCCTCGAGAACGGCGGTCTGGTCCTCGGCGTTGGTCACGAAGTACGGAGCGATGTAGCCCTTGTCGAAGCGCATGCCCTCGGTGAAGTCAAGGTCAAGACCGAAGCGGTTGTTGTCCTCGACGGTCACGACGCCATCCTGGCCGACCTTGTCCAGAGCTTCGGCGATCTTCTCGCCGACTTCCGGATCAGCGGCGGAGATCGTTGCGGTGGCAGCGATCTGATCCTTGGTCTCAACGTCCTTGGCTGCTGCGACGAGTTCCTTGACGATGGCTTCGGAAGCCTTCTCGATGCCACGACGCAGCGCGATCGGGTTGGAGCCGGCGGTGACGTTCTTCAGACCCTCGTGCACCAGGGACTGGGCCAGCACGGTTGCGGTGGTGGTGCCGTCGCCTGCAACGTCATCGGTCTTCTTGGCGACTTCCTTGACCAGTTCGGCGCCGATACGCTCATACGGATCGTCCAGATCGATTTCCTTTGCGATGGAAACGCCATCGTTGGTGATGGTCGGAGCGCCGTAGGTCTTGTCAAGCACCACATTGCGGCCCTTCGGACCAAGGGTGACCTTGACGGTGTCAGCGAGCTTGTCGAGACCCGCGAGCATTCCCTGACGAGCTTCGTCGTCATATGCAATCATCTTTGCCATTGTTCCTCCACATATGGCTACACGGTATTATTTCCACCTTCGGAGCGACAATCAGAACCAGCCGTCAGCTGCCAGTTATCACTCTCACTCGTCGAGTGCTAATTCGCAGATTAGCACTCTCACGTCGAGAGTGCCAAACCCGATGACGTTCTTTGCGCTGTGAGCAAGATGTCAGTCGCATCGAATCAACTTGAAAAACGCCGGATTTCCAAGAAAATAAAAGAACCTCGCCTATGTTCGGGCGAGGTTCCAAACCGGTTCGGACGGCGTTTTTTCAGTTCAACAGCACCACAACGATCGGCGTGACCAATCCGCTGCTCTGCTGGACATTGGAGATTCCCAGCGTCTGCGCGACATTCTCCGCCGTCGCCTTGTCGGCCTCATTCTGATACCAGACAACCGTCTGGCTGGGAACGTTGCCGGTCGGATTGCTGGGCGTCACGCTGGTGTATCCGGCCTGGGTCAGGGCATCGGCCTTGCTCTTGGCGTAACCGGTGATGCTGGTGGCGTTCACCACGCGGATCTCGGTGGCCAGATTCACGCTCTGCTCAGAAGCCGCATCCTGGCCATTGTTCTGATCGTTATTCTGTTCCGCGTTCTGGTTGGCGTCCGAAGCGTCCTTCGACTGGCCATCCGAAGTACTGGTCTTCTTGCCGTCCTCGGACTTCTTGTTCTCCGTCTTGGCGTCTTTGGACGTGTCGTCCGTCTTCTTATCCGCCTTATCCGCCGTGGAGACGGACGATGAAGAGTCCTCCTTGGCCGACCAAGGCATTCTCAGGTTGCTGATCTCACCAGAATAGACTCCCCAGAACAGCAAGCCGGCGAGCAGAGCCACAATCACGACAATCACATACGGCAGAGCCCTGGACGCCATGGAACGTGCGCCACGGTGCACGCCCATCGGTCCCGCCGGAGGATTGTCGAACATATCCTTGGCGTAGGATTCGTAGGTCTCCTTGTCCTGCTTAGCCATTTTCTGCAACCTCATTTCTCACACTTACCGCCCCAGTGTACCGGCCCGTGCAGTCAGCCCACAATCAGCATCGTCGATTTTGCGCGTATTCGACACGTTTCCGCATGGAATCGGCATGGACATCCACAGGGCACGTCGTACAGTGGGAAAGTATGACTCATATCAAACCATTGAAGGATCTTGTGGAGCCCGGATGGGCCCAGGCCCTCGCCGATGTCGAACCCCAGATACATCTCATGGGAGACTTTCTGAGGTCGGAAATCGCGGCGGGACGTAAGTACCTTCCGGCCAGCAGGAACATTCTGCGCGCGTTTACCATTCCATTCGACGACATCAAAGTGCTTATCGTCGGCCAGGATCCCTACCCCACGCCGGGCCATCCGGTGGGACTGAGCTTCTGCGTGGCACCGGACGTCAAGCCCATTCCGCGCAGTCTGGCGAACATCTACACCGAGCTGACCGACGATCTGGGCGTGCCCATGCCGGCCAACGGCGACCTGACACCCTGGACCAAGCAGGGCGTCATGCTGCTCAACAGATGTCTGACCGTCGAACCGGGAAAGCCGGGAAGCCATCAGGGGCGAGGCTGGGAAGTGGTCACCGACGCGGCCATCAGCGCATTGAACAATCGCCGTCGGCCTGACGGCAGCGTCAAGCCTCTGGTCGCGATTCTGTGGGGACGAAAGGCGCAGACGTTGGAGCCCCTGCTCACCAACGCTTTCATCATCAAATCCCCCCATCCAAGTCCGATGTCCGCCCGCTACGGATTTTTCGGCTCGAAACCGTTCTCCCGCGCCAATCAGGCGCTAATCGAAGCAGGAGAACAGCCGGTGGATTGGACCCTCCCGTCAGCTTGACCCGTTAGAGTAGCAACCATGGCTTTATTCCCTCCAAAGAATCCGGCGCCAGCACCGGCACCCATCCCCATGCCCGCAGCCGCAAGACCAACCACGCTGTCGGCCGAAGACATCGCACGCGCCAGGAACATCGGTTCGCAGATTCGCGGACGTTTCGCGCAGACCCTGGTCGGACAGGACAATCTTCGTGAATCGCTGATCACCACTTTGGTGGCCGGCGGTCATATCCTCATCGAATCCGTCCCGGGTCTGGCAAAAACCACTGCCGCGCAGACCTTGGCCACTTCGGTGTCCGGCTCGTTCAAACGTGTGCAATGCACTCCCGATCTGATGCCTTCGGACCTGGTCGGCACTCAGGTCTTCGATTTCGCCACGCAGAAATTCTCCACGCAGATCGGCCCGATCCACGCCAATTTCGTGCTGCTCGACGAAATCAATCGTTCCAACGCGAAAACCCAGTCCGCCATGCTTGAAGCCATGGCGGAGGGCGCGACCACCATCGGAGGCCAACGCATCGCGCTGCCGAAACCATTCATGGTCATCGCAACGCAGAATCCAATCGAGGAAGAGGGCACCTTCAATCTTCCCGAGGCGCAGATGGACCGTTTCATGATGAAGGCCGTACTGACCTATCCGACAGCGCAGGAAGAGCAACGCATGCTCGCCATGCTGACCCGCCGCGGCTCCGATACCGTAGACCAGCACGCGCTCACCGGTGACACCGTTTCCATCAGCGACGTCGAATTCCTGCGTTCCGCGGCACGTCGTGTGCACGTGTCCGATGCGATCATGCAGTATGCGGTCAATATCGCGGCCACCTCCCGTGGCGCTGGAACCAAGCCCGTCCAAGGACTTTCCTCGCTCGTCAGGCTGGGCGCCTCGCCGCGCGCGTCCATCGCGCTGGTGCGCATAGGACAGGCCAACGCGCTCCTGCAGGGACGAGATTACGTCATTCCTGAGGATGTGAAGGCGTTCGCCCACGAAGTGTTGCGCCATCGTATTCTGATGACGTTCGAAGCACTTGCCGATGGCGTCACCAGCGACCAGGTGGTGGATTCGATCGTGCAGGCGGTCCCCGTTCCATGATCGACCAGATCCGTTCCGACGATCCGATCCGCAGAAAAATCGAGACGCTTGGAACCACGCTGAGTCTGCCGACGGTACGCAAGGCGCTCGGCATACTCGAAGGCGCGCACGCATCGAACAAACGCTTCGGCGCCGACGATGTCGTGGATATCCACGCCTATGAGCCGGGAGACGAGGCGAAACGCATCGATTGGAAGACCAGTGCCCGAGCGGGACGTCCAATGGTGGTGCAGCGTGAGCGTCCCTCCACTTCGAAGGCATGGTTGCTGCTTGACGTCGGACAGGAGATGACCGCCACATGCCCTTCCTCGGAACAGGCGTATCAGGTGGCGGCAAATGCCTTATGCATGTTCGCCGCGCTCAGCCTGCGCCGAGGCGACGAAGTGTCCATGGTGTTCGGCGACAGCGCTTCCATCACCCGGGTGCCGTTCAACGGTGGCCTGGCGCAGTTCGAACGAACCTTGGATACGGCATTGCAGCGCGAGTGGACCAGGCCCCGCAATATCGACGCGTTGCTGGAATACGCGCGCCGCATTCGGGACAAAGAGGCGCTGGTCGTCATCGCCACCGAGGAGCATGCGTTGGAGGAACGGCATTTGAGCGCCATCCGCACGATTGCAAGGACACATCCGATGGTGCTCATCGATGTGGCCACCATCAATCCGTTTGATGTCAGCCATGCGCGCGTGGTGCTTGACGGGGCTGGAAAACGACGCGTGCCTGCGTTCCTGCGTAGGGGAAACACAGCTGGGCAAGTGCGAACGCATCGCGAATACCTGGCTGCGTCCATTCGCCATGAGCTGAATCGCTGTGGCTCGACGGTAATCCGATCCGATTCCAGCGAACGCATGTTCCATGAGTTCGTGCGCATGGTTTCCACGGCTTTGGCCCAGTCCACACGTAACCAATTGAGAGCCCCGTCCGTATTGTCGTTGGGAGACAAGGCATGATGCTCTTCCTTGCCGAGGATGACCTCGTCATCAAGGACCAGATTCATCTTGAGAACGGTTTGGCCGTCGTCATCGCGGTCTGTCTGTTGCTTGCCGTCGTTTTGGTGGCTCTTGTGGTCTGGCTTGCCCGGCCGAGCCGGAAGCCCGCAAAAATAGTCAATCGCGGCCGACATGACGCGCTTGCCGGCAAAACCGTCTGGCATCAGCGTATCGATGATGTTGTGTCCCGCCATGCCCAGGGGGAGCTGGAGCGCGAGGAGGCTTTCGCACAGCTGGCCGCAATCGCCAGGGATTTTGCTTCCACTGCCACCGGAACGGACGTGCGCAACCAGACGCTCACCGACATCGAAGAGACGCCTCGGACCACGGGGAACCAGCAGGGTCTCACCTTGCTCAGGCAAACCATCGAGGCATTGTATCCGCCGGAATTCGCGGATGCCGAGCGCAATCACATCGCCAGGCAGGCCACGGTCGAGCAGGCTGGCGAATGGGTGGCCAATCTTGTGGAAAGGTGGCGATAGATGCAACTGTCATGGCATTGGCCTTGGGTCTTTCTGGCAGGCGTCATCGTGGTGCTGGCCGTTGCCGGCGTCACGTTGCTGGTGGCCGCGCGCCACAAAACCGATGACATCGAGAGTGCCCGCACCTTCAGCCTGGATGATGACCTCAACACGGAATCCGCATCGAGATTATTCCGCCAGTGGAGGGTTCTTTCACGTTTGGCGGTGATTCTTCTAGTGGTCGCGTTGGCACTCGCCACGGCTCTGGTGGCACGTCCCAGCACCGTGGATGAAGGCGAGGAGAAGGCCAGCAGCCGAGACATCGTGCTGTGCTTGGATGTTTCCGGCTCGGCGCTCCCCTACGACCGCGAGGTCATCGACACCTACCGTCAACTCGTCGACAGCTTCAAGGGCGAGAGAATCGGCCTGAGCATCTTCAATTCGACGTCACGTACCGTTTTTCCGTTGACCGACGACTACGAACTGGTGTCCAAACAGCTTGACAAAGCCAGCAGCATCCTCGCAGGCGTCGAGTCCCAAGACGATATCGACAAGATGAAGGACAGCGATTATCAGGCGATTTCCGACTGGCTGGAAGGCACGCAGAACCGTAAGGAGTCCACTTCGCTGATTGGCGATGGCGTGGTGAGCTGCGCGGCCATGCTTCCCGGATTCGCCTATGGGAACGCAAGCGCCGACAATGCCGAGCGTCAGCGCGCCGCATCCATCGTGCTTGCCACGGACAACGTCGTTTCCGGAAAACCAACCTATACGCTTGACGAGGCGCTGAACCTGACCAAGCAGGCCCAAATCACCGTGGATGGATTGTTTTCCGGACCGAAGCAGAGCGAGGCCGACGAGACCACCCAGAAATTCAAATCCGCCATCGAAGCTCATCATGGGGTGTTTCTCACCCAATCGAATGGAGCATCCGTCTCTTCGCTGGTCAAGGAAATCGAATCTCGGCGGAACCATGAAAACGAGTCGAGCAACAAGGCCGCCATGGTGGATGCTCCCGGATGGTGGACACTGGCCTTGGCCATCGTTTTGATGGTCTGGCTGGCATTGGCTTGGAGGTTGAGGAGATGAACCATCTGACGCTTTCCCCTGCTTTGGGTTGGCCTGTCGGCGGAGCCGTCGCCGTGGTTCTGCTGGCCTGCGCCATTGCGCAGATCGTATTGCATGTTCGTCGCCGCGCTGACAGCGACGAAACCGTTTGGGCATGCGTTCGGCGCGTATTGCTTTGTCTGACGGTGTCGGTCATGGCATTGACGCCCAGTATCGTGGCGCCGACCAATAGCCGTGCGGTGAACGCCACCGACGTGGTGGTGGCCGTTGACGTGACCGGTTCCATGGCCGTCAAAGACGCGCAATATGGTTCAGCCGAACAGTCAAGCCGTCTCGACGTGGCAAAACAAGCCGTGAAGGACGTCACCGCGCTATATCCCAATTCCAGTTTCGTCGCTTTGCGATTCGGAGCTTCCGGCACGTTGGACGTGCCGTTGACCCCGGATTCGAACGCGATCGACAATTGGGCGGATACACTCGCGCCCGAGGCGACTTCCGTTTCGGCCGGTTCGACGTTGGATGCCCCTATCGACCAGCTGCTGCTGACCTGCAAGTCCATTCATGATCAGCATCCCGATGATGCGATCGTGCTGTACCTGTTTTCCGATGGAGAACAGACCTCGTCAAAGGCACGGCGCACGTTCTCATCATTGCGACGATACCTATCCGATGCCTTCACCGTAGCCATCGGCAGCGAGCAGGGAGGCAACATTCCCGTAATCGCCGACGGCGTCGATGGAAATGCGGACCAGTGGGTCACCGACCCTGATACCGGCAAACCCGGAGTGTCACGCATGAACAAGGATGAGATGGCGTCCATCGCCGACGAGTTGAGCGGTACCGCGCTGGTGTTGAACGCCTCCAACACCATGCGTGACGGCGTGTCCAAGGAAGCGTCCGATAAGTGGCGAGTCACCCAAACCACCAAGAAGCGCACCAGGACGATGCCCGTCGTATGGCCACTGGCCATCGTCACGCTGCTGCTGCTCGCATGCGAATTGGGGGCTTGGATAATTCAGTCGAGGAGTTTGCTATGACCAGAACAACCATGAAACCGCGTGCCTCGCTGACGGTTCGCATCGTTTTGGCCGTCATGGCGGCGTTGCTGGTCATGGCCGCCCTATGGGCCATAGTGAATCTCGCAGCCGTCAATAGCTACAACCAGGCCACGCAAAGCCTGCAGGAGAACATCTCGACCAGCAGAAAAGACGATGCCGATTGGGACAAGCTGCACACCAGGCAACAGCAGACGGACGCCCAATTCAACGAGGCATCAGCCATGAAGCCGCTGCTGCTGCCCCAAGTGCGCGAATCAATCGAGCATAACAGTCATGTTTCCAGCCAGCTTACGAATCACGCGTCCAAGAAGATCAAAGCCGAGCAGAGCGATCAGTCCGCTTCCACGGATTCAAACACCGCCGACGCTCAGGAATCGGATAAATCAAGTCACAAGAACGACGAAAACCTATCCGACGAACAACGTCGGAAAATAGAGGAGCTATTGGCTCAGAACGCCCAATCCACGCAATCGGATTCCAATGACGATTCAGGTTCGGCTGCGAAAAAGAACCCAAGCACGTCATCCTCGCAGACCAAACCCTGGTAGGGGGCTTTTTCGAATATAGTTATCCACATGCCGTCGACGTGGTTTTCGTTGTTTTTCCAATAACGACACGCCGACGGTTTTTCATAGACTCGTTCTTTGACCACAAGCTCTGTTTTCCGATTGGCGTCAACACCGAATGTGGTCAAATGGCTGCCATGAACGTTTCAAATGCTTTTCTTGGTGCCGCCCCAGGCGTCGCAGCCTTCAATTCGTTGGCATCTCTGTCGGAAATGTCCTGTCGTTGCCGAATTGGCGTGCGGACCACCCAAACATTGATCAATGCGAAACTTGTTACCGCGTCACGGCTTCTCGATGAACTTGATGCGGCAATAGCCTCCAACAGACTGGCCGACTGGACCGGCACCGCGGCCGAGGAATACCGCACCCGTCTCGATCGCATCGCACGGCAATCCGCTCTGCTACGTGATGATATGATCGCCACGTCACGTCTTCTCTGGTCGGCAGGTGCGGCATGAACCAACGAGTGACGGCCCGCATCGTTGGCGGAAAGAGATTCACCACCGCCGAATACCGGGAATACTTCAATGCTTCAAGAATCCTCAGAGACCAAGCGAATCGTCTTGGCACTTCCCGTAGATCCTTCATTGCCGCAGGCTATGAACTCAAAATCCACCCTCGCGCCACACCGCTCCTGTCCGCTTTGACCGGGGCAAGTCCACGGTGTACGGCGCAGGACCATATCGAATTACCGTACCGGCAGCTGCTCGGACGTTGCGAAGCACATGCCGAGGCCCTGCAATCCATGGCATCCCAGCTTAATGAGCTATCCTCATTGATCGCACAAGCCCAATCCTTATACGCCCAAGCTGAGGAAGCCAGCAGGAAAGGGCTGAATATCATGTTGCGAGGGCTTTTCATGTCATCACGGGAATCCGCGATTCTCGCCTTGACCGCCAGCGCACTGATGGGGGTAAGACGCAGTTACGCCAAAGAGGGGAAATTCAACAAATTCTATCTTGTGGAATCCACCGCATGGATGCAGGAAAGCTTCGTGAGCGTCCTCGGAGAGCATGCGAGCCGATTGAACATACAGGAACGACCTTCAAAAGACACGTCCATCCTGGAATACATCACGAAAACCTTATTCATGGTCACCAAACCGGGAGCGGTTATAGCAGAGGGGCTTTCCGGCAAAGGCTCGGTCAATCGCGGTCTTAAGAAAATCGACAGACTGCTCATACCGTACTTCGACAAAGACCATGGAGACAATCTCTCCGTAACCCGTGTGTATCCGAAAACCAAAGTGGTCAGAGGCGGTACAAGCACGAAGGACGCCATCGCCGACCAACGGCGGCTGTCCGAAGGACCTCTCAACGGCGAACGTGAAAGCGGTCTGGAATACGGAACCATCGCATGCTGCAAGTACCGCAAAGCCGATGGCACATATGCTTGGAGGATCATCATTCCCGGGACCGACGGCAATCACGATTCGCCTATGGACTGGTACACCAATTTCGAGCTGATGAGTGCCGATGAGCGGCAGCGCGGAACCGCGGAAAGCCTACGTTTCCTGGATGAGACCATGAAACAGGCCGGCATCCAGCCGGATGATCCCGTGGAAATCGTCGGCCATTCGCAGGGCGGCATCATCGCGGCAGCGGCGGCGACGGATTTCCAAGACAAATACGACATACAACATATCGCCACGCTTGGCTCCCCGATAGCGAATTTCGAGATTCCCGAGAAAACACGGGTCACCGCCATCGAGATGGATGATGAAGGCATCGCGGCACTTGACGGGGAGGCCAACCCCCATACGGAGAACTGGCTCACCATACGATGCTCCGTCCATGAGGAAGATGCGCCGAAGAGGGCTTTTCCAGGAGCCGAAGTCAGTGATTCGTCCGGGGAGAAGAACTCCACGCACTACCCGAAATACCATGAGGCGGGATACCGGTACGCCTACGACACCGGAAGCAAATCCGTGCTGGACCATGACCGTCATTTCCAAGAGGTCGTGGAAGGCGAGCTGGAGGAGGTCCAGTATTATGAGGGACGCATCAGCAAATGACGGGACCAATGGTTCACGGCTGAACGTATGCTGTTGTCTATGAAGCTTACTGACATCTCCCCCGCAATCGCACTGACCCCTCTTGACGGCCGCTACCACAAGCAGACCGCTCCCCTTGTCGAATACATGAGCGAACCGGCGTTGAACCGCGAGCGCATGCGCGTCGAAGTCGAGTGGATGATTCTGCTTGCCAACGGTTTCGAGGGCAACGGCAATCAGACCATCGTTCCGGGTGTCAAGCCGCTCACCGATGATGAGCAGGCGTATCTGCGTTCCATTCCGGAGAATTTCGGAGCCGAAGGCATTGCCCAGCATGCCGCTTATGAGGCTAAGACCCACCATGATGTGAAGGCCGTGGAGTATTACATCGACGACCAGCTGGAGAAGGCCGCCGATGTGTTGGGTCATGACACCCAGCTGACCGGATTGAAGACTCTCGTGCATTTTGCCTGCACGTCCGAGGATATCAACAACCTATCCATCGCCCGTTGCGTGAAGAACGGTGTGGAGCAGGTGTGGCTGCCCGCAGCACAGGCCATTGTCGACCATCTGGCACAGAAGGCCGACGCCTACCGCGACAAGGCCATGCTGTCGCTGACCCATGGCCAGCCTGCCACGCCGACCACGCTGGGCAAGGAACTGGCTGTTTATGTGTATCGTCTGAACCGTCAGCTCAACAAGGTCAAGGCCCAGGAATATCTCGGTAAGATCAATGGCGCGACCGGCACGTTCGGTGCGCATCTGGCCGCCTGCCCTGATGTTGACTGGGTGGCCGTCTCCCGCGAGTTCGTCACCAACCGTATGGGTCTGACGTGGAATCCGTTGACCACGCAGATCGAATCGCATGATTGGCAGGCTGAACTGTACGGTACCATCAGCCACACCAACCGTATCCTGCACAACCTGTGTGTGGACGTGTGGATGTACATCTCCCGTGGCGTGTTCGCGCAGGTACCGGTCAAGGGCGCGACCGGTTCCTCCACCATGCCGCACAAGGTCAATCCGATTCGTTTCGAGAACGCCGAAGCCAATCTGGAGATCTCCTGCTCGCTATTGGACACTTTGTCGGCGACGCTGGTCGAATCGCGTTGGCAGCGCGATCTGACCGACTCCACCACGCAGCGCAACATCGGCTCCGCGCTGGGCTATTCGCTGCTGGCGTTGAACAATCTGATGGGTGGTCTGAACTCCATCCATCCGAACGATGTTGCCATCCAGGCCGAGCTCGATTCCAATTGGGAGGTGCTCGGCGAGCCGATCCAGACCGCCATGCGCGCCTGCGAGCTTGCAGGACTGCCGGGTATGGATAAGCCGTACGAGAAGGTCAAGGAGCTTATGCGCGGCCACACCATCAACAAGGAACAGGTCGAGCAGTTCATCGACCAGCAGTCCTTCGACCCGGAAACCGCCGCTCGCTTGAAGGCTCTGACCCCCGCCACCTACACCGGTGTGGCCAGCCAGCTCGTCGCTTTCGGCCGCTGAGATAGGCGCGATGCGAGTCTCTCGAGTCCCTCGAGTCCCTCGAATCCTTCGCATCCACCACACTACTGCGCTGAGTCACAAACCGAACCGCAAACTGAACCGAACAAGGACAGGCGTCAGGTGACCATTTCATGACTACTGAACAGGATCAGTCCACTACGGAAGATCGCCCGAACAAGGCGACCTCCTCCACTAC
>OGRC01000990.1_pt1 | contig 20517 bp, 18 predicted proteins | sample 1553431 | NCBI WGS metagenome assembly OGRC01 (sample SAMEA2580064, study PRJEB22360) | human gut metagenome | biome: human gut; feature: human-associated habitat; material: faeces | place: Denmark | collected 2008/2010
GAAATTGACACTGTTACGGTGAATGGTGTTAAAGCAGAGGTTCTCTCCAATACGCTGGAAGTTATCATGGACGCCGACAAGACCGTTATTGTAACATACAAGAGTATTCCGCATACCCATAGCTATGGAGCAGATTGGAAGTCAGACGCAGATAACCATTGGCATGAATGCCCCTGCGGTGACAGGAAGGACACGGCAGCGCATAGCTTCAAGTGGGTGATCGATAAGGAAGCCACCGCAACCACGAGAGGCTCCAAGCACGAGGAATGCACCGTCTGTGGCTATAAGAAGGCCGCCGTTGAAATTCCCGCAACGGGTTCTGCGGCGAAGCCGAGCGACCAGCCCGACAAGCCCGGAAATACTACCTCGCCAAAAACCGGTGACAGCAGCAATCTCGTTTTGTGGAGCGCACTTCTGTTCATCAGCGGCGGTGCTGTTATCGGCACAACGGTTGTAAGCCGAAAGAAAAAGTACAACAGATAATTGAATAGCGTTCCCTTGCTCCATCTTCCGAGCAAGACAAAAGCGTCGTAGCGATACGGCGCTTTTTTGTTACCCGGAAGCGACAAACAGCGACTTGTGAATGACGGACGGTAAGGATACCGCCGCCAATATGAAGCCGCTCATATCGAAAGAAAACGCCTAAAATCGCCCCGAAACCATACAGCGGGGTCAGGTTTTGGGCGTTTCTGCGTTTCGGGAGCAAATCGGTAATTCGGCAGCACAAAGGAGGTGTCCGCTATGCCCCGTATGCCGAAATATCTCAAGGAAGAATGGGCGTTCTTTCTTGATGAGCGTGGCAGGAAGAAATATAACGAGCTTTGCAGGAAATGCGAAAGGAGCTGCAAGCAGAGCTTCCGTGCCATCGTTATTCAATGCCCGCACTATCAATCAAAAAGGAGAATCAAAGAATGACCGACAATCAGATTATTTCAAACACAAAACTGGAAATCATCAAGGCAAGCGACATTAAGCCGAAGGAAGTGCGCTGGCTGTGGTATCCGTATATTCCCTTCGGTAAGGTCACACTTCTGCAAGGCGATCCGGGCGACGGCAAGAGTAAGCTGATGCTTTCCCTTGCCGCTTTGCTTTCCAAGGGAGAGCCGCTTCCCTTTGCAGACGAGGAGGGACATACCGAGCCGATGACCGTCATCTATCAGACCACCGAGGACGATGCAGACGATACCGTCGTGCCGAGATTTAATTCGGCAGGCGGTGACGGCGAAAGGCTCATCTTTATCAAGGAGGACGAAAAGAGCTTGACCTTCGGAGATGACCGTATCCGTGAAGCGGTGGAACGGTGCAACGCAAAGCTGCTTATTCTTGACCCGATGAGTTCGTATATCGGCGGCGAGTGTTCTCTGAACAACGCCAATGAAACGAGAGCCGAGTTTAACCACCTGATTGCCGTTGCCAAGGACACCGGCTGCGCCATCGTTATCATCGCCCATATGAACAAGGCGAAGGACACAAGCCCCCTCTATCGCACCAACGGCTCTATCGACATTGCCGGTGCAGCGAGAAGCATTCTCGCTGTCACACGCACGGCGAATAAGCAGAACCCCGCCGAGCGTTATCTGGTGCAGGTCAAGAGCAATCTTGCGCCGATGGGCTCCGCTATTCTCTTTGAGGTGGCCGACAAGGGCGTGAACTTTCTTGATGAGCTGGAGCTGAGTGCGGAGGGCGCTTTCTCTGCTTCTGCACCGAGGATGGGCAGACCGAATGCCCGTGAGGAAGCGGCAACGGACTTTATCCGTTCCCTGCTGGCGGGCGGTAGGCGGCTGGCTTCCGATTGCGAAGCAAAACTTGAAGCCGCAGGCTTCAAGAAATCAACCTACAAAAAGTCCAAAAAGAAAGCGGGAGTTCGCTCCGTGAAGGACGGCTTCCTTTGGTACTGGACTTTGCCGGAGGTTGAAAAACCGATTGAGAATGGGCAGGAAGTCACGGACGAGGACGACCTGCCTATTTGATTGAGGTTTTGAGGGAGGTCAAGGGAGGAAAGCCCTTGCCCACGACATCTTTGCAGCGAAGCTGAAAGTGTCATAGTGGGTTACGCACTTTGAAAAAGTTGCGTAACCCGCACCACTCCCTTTCCACTGACTGGAGGTGATGAGAATGGCGGAAGGAAATTGGAGCGTTATCCGAGTGGAGAAAATCTCCGCAGAGGGAGCGCAGAAAACCGAGCGACACAACGAGCGCAAGAACGAAAGCTACGCAAATCTTAATGTGGACACCGAGCAAATTGCCCGCAATGTTCACTTCAAGGACACGGGCGGTCTGACCTACAACGAGTATTTTCAGCGGCTCATTGACGAGGGCAAAATCTCCACAAGAGGACAGAAAGCCGGCGCAACGGTCTTTAACGAGCTGGTCATTGATGTAAACACAAGGTACTTTGAGGAATACGGCGGCTATGAATATGCCAAGTAGTGCTATGAGGAAGCCTACCGCTTCGGCTGTGAGATTTACGGCGAGGACAACATCGTGTCGGCAGTTATGCACGCCGACGAAATCAACAAGGCGGTGTCGGAGGAATTGGGCAAGCCTGTCTACCACTACCACCTGCACATCGTGGCAATCCCCACCGTCCGAAAAGAAATCCTGTGGTCGAAACGCTGCAAGGACGAAGCTCTGAGAGGAACGGTCAAGGAGGTCATCAACCAAGTTTCCCACTCAAAGAAGTGGAAGAACACCGTCCCTCTGCTGGACGAAAACGGGCAGCAGGTTATCAGCAAATACGGAAAGCCAATGTTCCGCAAGTCATATTCCGTTCTGCAAGACAAGCTCTTTGAGCATATGACCGAAGCGGGCTTCACCGGCTTTGAGCGTGGCATATTGGGCAGTACGGCGGAGAATTTGAGCAGCCTGGATTATCAAATTCAGAAGGATAAGGAAAGGCTTGCCGACATTCAGGAACGCATTGAAGCCGAGCAGGTACGCTATGAACCTGCCCACGAAGTCCACAAGACAATGGCAGAGATTGAGGAAATGGGACAGAAAACCATCACCGGCAAGATTGCCGTTTCCAAGGATGATTACCAGCAGCTTACAGCACTTGCCAAGGAAGGTATCACAAGTCGCAGCGAAATCCAAGATTTGAAAAGCAGCGTTTCCTACTATCAAAGGCAGTATTTCAATGCGTCCTCTGCCGTGGAGCGATTGCAGGAACGGTATGACCGGCTCAAAGAAAAATGCCAGCCGTTCTTGCAGGCACTGGAGCACTTCCCGAAGCTGGTGGAGGTCTTTGTGGAGAAGGTCAAGGAGCTTTTCAGTATCAAGGAAGCGCAGGAGCGCAAGGAACGGGAGGACAGAGCAGCCGCCCGAAAAGAACAATCCAAACACCGTCGGGGCAGAAATGATTGGGAAAGATAATCCCTTCCATTACTATCCCGACTTTTTAACTTCTTCAACACTTGAATTACGGAGGTACGAAAATGAAAGACATTACAAGCACGATTACCAAGCCCCTCGCCGTCCTCGGAGAGAATGGCAAAGGCTACACCAAGGAAGCCAACTTCATTTCTTGGAACGGCAATGATGCCAAGCTGGACATCAGAGAGTGGCATCCGAACCACGAACGCTGCGGCAAGGGCATTACGCTCACGGAGGACGAGGGCAGAAATCTTTACGCCGCACTCAAGACAATATATGAAAAGGAATAATCCTTTTTCGGCTGGTAACGGGGCGTTCGGAAACGGACGCCTCTATTTTTACAGAGGGAGGTGATGACCGTGGAGAAAATGAAAACCGGCTTTGTAGAGAGAATCGGCGGCACGACATTTATCGTCAACGCAATGCCGTCAAAGGACGCAGAGCGCACACAAGAGGAGCTTGTGAAGGCTCTGATTGCAAAAGAAGCAATGGCTCTAAGCGTCGATGTAGCCTGAAAAGGCTCTACGCATAGCCTTAAATTGTGAACAATTTGAAAAAATTGTTCTAAACCACTTGACGGAAAGGCTGAAAGTACAAAGGGTGAAACAAAATTAACAAAGTCCATGAGTATTGCAGACTTAATTTTACTAAAGATCAGTCTTGAAAAGAGTAAAGTGCTAAACAAAGACGGAAACCCATTATAAAGGTTGTTTTAGAGAATTTGGGGAGTAATCTGATACAATCCCTTAATATTATTAATCGGAAAGATAGATTGATAAAGAATGAGTTCCCGGAAAGTAATTATGAGGCTCAATATGTGTTTATTACCAATGTGTCCAGTGATATAAAAGATAGTTTTTCATATAATACTGAGTTGAATGAATATTGTTTTGATTTATCTGAATACAAAGGGCAATTTAAAGTTTTATGCCTCGGATTATGTAATCCTATACATGCATTCGATGTCTTATAAAAACATTTGAAATGTAAGAGAAGAAATGATACTCTGTGTACATTAAAGGTATTTCTATAATGAAAAATAAGTTTGGGAAAACATTTTTATAATGCTTATTTCTGAGCGAAGGGAAAGGAATGAATGTATTTATGAAAATTGTGGCGGCGATAGATTCATTTAAAGGAAGTATGACTTCGGTGCAGGCTGGGAAAGCTGCCGCAAAGGGCATTCACAAAGTTGATCCTGAAGCGGAAGTGCGGGTCAGACCTTTGGCAGACGGAGGCGAGGGAACGGTAGAAGCGCTGGTGTCCGGTATGAACGGGATCATTCGGAAGGTCAAAGTGACGGGACCGTTAGGGAAGCCGGTCATATGTGAGTATGGTGTGATCGAGGGTGAAGAAGAGAAGACGGCGGTGATTGAAATCGCAGGGGCGGCAGGCCTTACGCTTCTTCTGCCTGAGGAACGCAATCCTCTTTATACGACAACTTATGGAGTGGGAGAGACGATCAAAGATGCGGTTGTAAACGGATGCAGAAGATTTATTATCGGGATCGGAGGCAGTGCGACGAATGATGGGGGAGCAGGAATGCTTCAGGCTTTGGGTTTTGGCCTTTTGAAGGAAAACGGGGAGCAGATTCCGACTGGGGCATTGGGGTTGGAAGAACTGGCGGAGATCACAGATGACCATGTGATCCCCGGATTAGCAGAATGCAGATTCAAGATCGCCTGTGATGTGACGAACGTACTGTGTGGAGAAACAGGCGCAAGTGCGGTATATGGTCCGCAGAAAGGCGCAGATAAAGAAATGACCGAAAGGTTAGATCGACTTCTCTTTTCTTATGCGTCTTTGGTGAAGAAAAAAGTTCCGAAAGCAGATCCTATGTATCCCGGCACAGGAGCAGCAGGCGGTCTGGGATTTGCATTTCTTGCGTTTATGGAAGCGCAGTTGGAGTCCGGCATCCAAATTGTGATAAAAGAAACCGGATTAGAAAAGGAAATTGCGAAGGCGGATTTAGTTATTACCGGAGAAGGGCGTATGGATGGGCAGACTGCCATGGGAAAAGCTCCGATTGGGATTGCGAAGCTTGCAAAGAAGTATGGAAAACCGGTTATCGCATTTACAGGGACTGCTGCGCCTGATGCCGGAGCGTGCAACGAGCAGGGGATCGATGCATTTTTTTCGATATTAAGGGAGGCGGTTACTCTTGAAGAGGCGATGAAGCCGGAAAATGCAAAGGCAAACATGGAGGCGGCGGCAGAGCAGGCATATCGACTGTGGAGATTATGATATACAAAAATGCCCCGTTCCCTTTGCCGCGCACGAATTGGGATGATCTGGGAGGCAAATCTCCACTGTGCGTCAGGTTTCCGGAACGGGGCAAACGTGTATTTTGTTTACAGTCTATTACAAGGTGAGGGCTAGAAAGCACATGTTTGTTTTGATTTATCAGATCAGGCGTCGGCGTTTTCTTCTGAATCAGTATCATCGTCTGAAGCAGACGCGTGTATTTCTGTTATGGTGACAACCGTTGTATCAGGATCGGTTGTTACGTCCAAATTTTCAACTTTTGCAATATCAAGGTCTTTCACACGGATCGTGTCTCCGACCTTCAGATCTCCTACGTCCAGGTCGATTTTTTCAACAAGTGCGGACGGCAGAGCCTTGAAATCAACTTCGTGGAGCATCTGCTGCGGAACTCCTGCGATAAGTTTGTCTGTGTTGAGCAAATGGATCTCTGCGGAAGAATGTACCTTCTCTGTGCTGACAAGCGCCTGAAAATCGATTTCATCTACGAATCCTTTGAGCGGGTTAAAATCTACTTCTTTGATGAGCGCATCATAGGAGGTGCCGTCAATTTCAAGGCGGACTCTTCCACCCTTTCCTTCCTCTTTTAACAGGCGGTCGATATCACTTTTTGCCATCTTGAGCGGAATTGATTCTTCCATTTCGCGTCCGAAGATACAGCCGGTTACATATCCTTCCCGTCTTAATTTTTTTGCTTTGATTGACATGTCTCGTTTTTCAGCTTTTAAAGTATTCATTTATCTTTTCCTCCAAATTCACTGAATTACGCTTAGCAGCCTTCGACTTGTATCAAGCAGGTATTGTTAAGTGTGTTTCTTTGTTACACCTATAATATAGCACGCTTGTCAAGAGGGCAGATTTACAAAAACAGAAGGGTTATGTTAAAATGATAAAATAAAGGGACAGGAACAATGTTTTATATAGTTTAAAACTGTCAAATCTAAATATGTGGGGAAAAAATATGAAATGGATGATTGCGTCAGACATACACGGTTCGGCGGTATATTGCGGGCAGATGCTGCAGGCATATCGGAGAGAAAAAGCGGATAGGCTGCTGATCTTGGGAGATCTTTTATATCACGGTCCTCGTAACGATCTGCCGGAAGGATACGCGCCGAAGGAAGTGATCCGAATGTTGAATGAAGTGAAAGAGGAACTGGTTTGTGTGAGAGGAAATTGCGATACCGAAGTAGATCAGATGGTTTTAGAATTTCCGATCATGGCAGAGTACGGCATTTTTCAGTTTGAAGGGATGGACATGATTTTTGCATCGCATGGTCATGTATATCATCCGAACAGTCTTCCGCCGCTGAAGAATGGGGATATTTTATTGAACGGGCATACACATGTGCCTGCGTGTGAGAAGAGAACGGACGGGAGCGGAAAACAGTACATGTATCTGAATCCGGGGTCGGTGTCTATTCCGAAAGAAGGATCGGCACACAGTTATATGATTTATGAAAGCAAAGCGTTTACTTGGAAAAATATGGAAGGTGAGGTATACATGGAATGGAAGAAAGATTCGCGCTTTTGATCGATGCGGATAATGTATCAGCAAAATATATTAAGCCGATTTTAGATGAATTGTCAAAATACGGAAACGTGACGTACAAGAGGATTTACGGAGACTGGACGCGCCCGAACAGCGCCGGATGGAAGGAAGAACTTTTACAGAATTCTATTACTCCGATCCAGCAGTTCAGTTATACTTATGGGAAAAACGCAACAGATTCCGCAATGATCATTGATGCGATGGATATGCTGTATGCAAGTGAACTGGAAGGATTTTGTCTTGTCTCAAGCGACAGTGATTTTACAAGACTTGCCAGTCGCCTGCGGGAGAGCGGGAAACGGGTGATTGGGATGGGAGAGGCGAAAACTCCTCTTCCGTTTCGCAAGGCGTGCGAGATCTTTACGGAATTGGAGCTTCTTTTGGAAGATAATATGATGGGAGCGGCAGAGCGTGAAGAGAAAGTGGGACTTCATGCAGTGAGCGGAAAAGAAACGAAAAAAATGATCTCGGCGACAAGAGAGCAGGTGGAAGAGGCTGTTGTAAAGATTATTACAGAAAATAAAAACAACGACAGGGAAACCGGACTTGGAGAAGTCGGAAGCAGACTGGTCAAGCTGTATCCTGATTTCGACGTTCGCCGTTACGGATATAGTCTGCTGTCTAAATTTCTGGAAACTCTTCCGAGACTGATGCTGATTCAGGAAGGGACAAAAGTGTCTGTTGCGCTCTATGAGGATAAGAGCAGGAAAGAAATGGTAGAAGAATACATTTTGTATCAGATCAAAACAAGCGGTGAAAACGGGATTCCTTTGAGCGCGCTTGGAAACAGGATCCGGCTGAAGTTTGGTGATTTCAAGGTGCGGGACTATGGATTCTCACAATTCAAACCTTATATTCAGAGTTTCCCCGAGGTGGAACTCCAAGGGGAAGGCGAGAGAACGAAAGCAGTGTATGCGCCGGAATTATGATCTTTTTTGATTCTTGTAACATCGCAGGCTTTCGTTTATAATAGCCGTGTAACAGAAGAGTTGGCGCTGCCGTCCGCAAAAGGCGGTATGCAGTTGGGAGTGAAAACAGATGATAAAAGTAAAAGAATACAGAGGTCATATAAGAAACTGGGAAGAACTTTGCGAGAGGCTGGAGATCTCTCTTGATCTGACAAGAGAAGAGCGTGAAGAGCAGATCCTTGTGAAGGCGTATGAGACATGGGGCAATGAGATGGCGGATCATATGCATGGGATGTTTGCATTTGCGCTGTGGGATGAAGAGGAGCAAAAACTGTTTTGTCTGCGCGATCAGTTCGGAACAAAGCCGTTTTATTATTATGAGACGGCGGATGGGAACTTGTTGTATGGGACGACAATCCGGGGGATCATGGAACAGCCGGGATTCGTGAAAGAATTAAATGAAGAAATGCTTCAGCTTTATTTGAGTCTGACCTATGTGGCGGGAGAGAACACGTTTTTCCGAGGACTGAAAAAGCTGCTTCCCGGCAGATATCTTATCTGGCAGAATGGCAGACTTTCTGTCAGTCGGTACTGGATGCCGGAATTTCATCCTGATAAGAGTCGGACTTTGGAGCAGTGGGCGGATGAGATTCACAGGACGGTAGGGGAGATCATGCCGGAGGTGAAGACGAAAGAAGAGTATGCAGAATCGTTCTTATCCGGCGGCGTTGATTCTTCTTATGTATTGGCGATGTCAGATGTGGAGACAACGGATTCCTGCGGATATGAGGAAGAGCGGTTTGACGAATCGGGATTGGCGAAGCAGACGGCAGATATTTTGGGAAGAAAAAATCTCCGCTGTCTGATTACACCGGAAGAATATTTCGGTATTGTTCCATATGTGATGTATAATATGGAGCAGCCGCTGGGAGATGCTTCGGCTATCGCGTTTGCGATTGCATGCAGGGAGACGGCGAAGCATACGAAGATCTGTTATTCGGGCGAGGGTGCGGATGAATTTTTCGGCGGATATAATATGTATCGGAATGCAGAGCGATACGGAGAGAATCTGAAGACGTTTTATGTCGGCAATACGAATATCATGAAAGAAGATGAGAAGAAACGAATCTTGAAAACGTATGATCCTGATGTACTTCCGATCGAACTTGCAAGGGGCATTTACGAAGAGACGGAAGGTCTTGATCCATTGACGAAGATGTCGGATGTCGATATTCAGATTTGGCTTGAGGGGGATATTTATCTTAATGTGGATAAGATGAGTCTGGCAGCAGGACTTGAGATCAGAATGCCTCTGACCGACAGAAGGATTTTTGATATTGCGTCAAGGATGCCGTCAGAGTATAAAGTGAATGAGGAACAGAATAAAGTTGCGCTTCGTACGGCGGCGGCGAAAGTGCTTCCTGAAGAAATTGCATTTCGAAAGAAGCTTGGATTCATAGTGCCGATTCGTATTTGGATGGCTGACGAACGATACAATGCAGATGTGCGGAGGCTTTTTGCAAGTGATATCGCAGAGAAATTCTTTCATATCGATGAGATTCAGGCGATTTTCGATGAGTATGTGGGAGGCAATTCGGATAATTGGAGAAAAGTGTGGACAATCTACACATTCCTTGTATGGTATGAAGAGTATTTTGTGAAAAGATAATGGGGAGAAAGAAAAAAAGTTTCTATTCATACATAAATGATGCGAGTATAATAATGTAAATTTAATAAGGGGATGCATATATATGACAACGAAGAAAAGCATCAAGAAACTATATTGCAGAATGTTTCAGCGGGTTATGAAAGCAGGCGTGTCTGTGATCCCGTGGCGTACGCCGAAACTGATGAAAGGTGCAGGCGCGATCCGGCATCTTCCGGCGGCGGTCAAGAGAAGGGGATTAAAGAAGGCGCTTGTTGTTACAGGTCCGACGCTGATCGGGCGGGGACTTCTTGACGGATTGCTTGAAGAGATGGAAGAGCAGGGTCTTTTGTATGTCATTTACAATAAGCTGGAACAAAATCCGACAGATGAGAATGTTGAAGATGCGGCGCGGCTGTTTTGGGAGAATGGTTGTGACTGTATGATCGCCGTTGGCGGGGGAGCGCCGATGGACTGTGCGAAAGCGGTCGGTGCGCGGATTGGAAGGCCGAATAAACAGATTCGGCAGATGCAGGGTTTGTTTCGGGTTGTGAAGCCGATTCCAATGTTGTTTGCGGTTCCGACAACAGCCGGATCAGGCTCGGAGACGACGATGTCGGCAGTGATTACAGAAGCCGCGGCGCATCATAAGGCAGCGATCAATGATCTGCGTTTGATGCCGAAATATGCGGTTCTTGACCCGGAGCTGACAGTGGGAGTTCCGCCGGAAGTGACGGCTGCGACAGGAATGGACGCGTTATGCCACGCCGTGGAAGCGTATACAAATGATACTTATAATAGTGATACAGAGCGAGAATTGTGCAGAAAAGCAGTCAGACTGATCTATGATAATCTGATCAAAGTCTATGAAAACGGCAGTGATCTTGAAGCGAGACAAAAGATGCAGCAGGCGGCATTTTATGCTGGAAGAGCATTTACAAGAGGAGCAGTCGGGTATGTACACGCTATCGGACATGCGGTGGGAGGTTTGTACGGTACGCCTCACGCAGTGGCGATGGCAGTTCTTCTTCCGCATGTGATGCGGGCATATGGCGAAGCGGCGCATGAGAAATTGGCGGAATTAAGTGATGTGTGCAAGCTTGCTCCGACGGAAGCGCCGGACAGTGTGAAAGCGGACGCATTTATCAGGTGGATCGAGGGAATGAAAGTGCAGATGCAGATTCCGGAATATCCTGAGATGATTAAAAAAGAGGATATCAGACAGATTGCAAAATGGGCGGAAAAAGAAGCCAATCCTCTTTATCCGGTTCCTGTTATATGGAATCGCCGCGAGTTTGAAAGCTTTATCAGAGGGTTGACGGGAAAAAGGAAAACGGGAGAAGATGATCTTGTTTTTGAACGACAATGGAAGGGAAAGGAATCTTGAAAGATGATAATCGATACACATGCGCATTATGATGATGAACAGTTTGATGAAGATCGTGAGGAGATTCTCGGACAAATGCAGGCTGCCGGAATCGGAATGATCGTGGATGCCGGTTCTACGATCTCGTCATGGGATAAGATTGTAAAGCTGACAGAACAATATCCGTTCATGTACGGCGCTGTCGGTGTTCATCCTGATGAGGTCGGAAGTCTTGATTCAATACAGTTTGCAAGGATGGAACAGCTTCTTGATAAAGAGAAGATTAAGGCGGTCGGAGAGATCGGTTTAGATTATTATTGGGATAAAGAAAATCATGATCTTCAGAAAGAGTGGTTTGTCAGGCAGCTTGGACTTGCCAGACAGAAAGAACTTCCGGTGATCATTCACAGCCGTGAAGCGGCGGCGGATACAATGAAGATCATGAAAGAATACGGTTCGGGACCGGGCGGCGTTATCCATTGTTATTCCTATTCTCTGGAGATGGCGAAAGAGTATGTAAAAATGGGATATTATATCGGAATAGGCGGCGTGGTAACTTTTAAGAATGCAAAGAAACTGAAAGAGGTCGCAAAGGAGATTCCGCTAGAGTCTATCGTGCTGGAAACAGATTGCCCGTATCTTGCTCCGGTTCCCCATAGAGGGAAGAGAAACAGTTCCCTTTATCTTCCCTATGTGGCGGAAGAGATTGCGGCGTTAAAGGGCGTTGCGGCAGAGAAAGTTATTTTGCAGACCGAAGAAAACGCGCGGAAGTTATACGGACTCTAGGGAATGGAAAAAGAAAAGGTGCGGGATGAAGAGCACAGAGAAGCAGAAATCCCGCGGAGTTTTTGAAGAGAAAAGATTTGGGAAGGAAACATATGAAAGAACCTACGCTTGGCAATCCGCAGAATACGATTGCGGTGCTTCAGAAATATAATTTTATTTTTCAAAAGAAATTCGGACAGAATTTTCTGATCGATACACATGTTTTGGATAAGATCATCCGTGCGGCAGAAATCGGAAAAGATGACCTGGTGCTTGAGATCGGTCCGGGGATTGGAACGATGACGCAGTATTTGGCGTGTGCGGCGAGGAAGGTGATCGCAGTTGAGATCGACAGAGCTTTGATTCCGATTTTGGAAGATACGCTTGACGGATATGAAAATGTGCGTGTGATCAATGAAGATGTACTCAAAGTCGATATCCGAAAGTTGGTTGAGGAAGAAAATGAAGGCAGACCGATCAAAGTTGTTGCAAACCTGCCGTATTATATTACGACGCCGATCATTATGGGGCTGTTTGAAAATCAGGTGCCGATCAAAAGTATTACAGTGATGGTGCAAAAAGAAGTGGCAGATCGGATGCAGGTCGGACCGGGCACGAAAGACTACGGCGCATTGTCTCTTGCGGTACAGTATTATGCGGAACCGTATATTGTGGCAAATGTCCCGCCAAACTGTTTTATGCCGCGGCCGAAAGTCGGATCTGCGGTGATCCGGCTGGAAAGACATGAACGCCCGCCGGTTGAAGTCAAAGATGAAAAGCTGATGTTCAGGCTCATTCGGGCATCTTTTAATCAGAGAAGGAAAACATTGGCAAACGGATTGAAAAATTCGCCGGAGATCGATTTTTCGAAAGAGGAGATCGAAAGCGCGATCGAAAAACTTGGGAAAGGTCCCAGCGTGAGAGGTGAAGCGCTGACGCTTGCAGAATTTGCTGAACTGGCAAATTATTTTTGCGAGTAGAACGGAAACTATTTATAAGATATAGAAAGTTTAAAGTTTACTAAATATGTCTGCTTCATAAAGATTTAATAGACAGTTTATTGTATAATTCTTTTGTTTTTAGTATAATAAACAAATATACCAAAAATGAAAAGGAGGAAGTTGTATGGCAAAAAATATAGACAGCATATTTTTTGATATTACTCCGAAGATTGAAGAACTTGCTCTTAAGTGTGAGCAGAATAATGCGATCGATAAGGAATTATACACGAAGTATGAAGTGAAAAGAGGTCTCCGGGATCTGAACGGAAAAGGTGTGCTTGCCGGACTTACGAATATTTCGGATGTGTGCGCATCGAAGATTGTAGATGGGAAGTCTGTTCCGTGTGAAGGAAATCTGTATTACAGAGGTTATAATATCAAAGACCTTGTCAAAGGGTTTCTTGAGGCGGATCATTCGGGATTTGAGGAGACAGCGTATCTGCTTCTGTTCGGAGAACTTCCGAATAAAGCACAGTTGGAGGATTTTCAGAATATGATCGCGGAACGCCGTACGCTTCCTCCGAATTTTGTGCGCGATGTTATTATGAAAGCGCCCAGCCGCGATATGATGAACAGTATTACAAGAAGTATTCTTCAGCTTTATTCTTATGATGAAAAAGCGGACGATACAAGTATTCCGAACGTCCTTCGTCAGTGTCTGAACCTGATCAGTCAGTTCCCGATGCTGATGGTATATGGATATCATGCATATAATTACCGCAGAGGAGAGGATCTTTATATTTATGCGCCGAAGGCGGAACTTTCCACAGCGGAGAACATTTTGATGATGCTTCGTGAAGATCGGAAATATACGAAGCTTGAAGCAGAGATTTTGGATATGGCGCTTGTGCTCCACATGGATCACGGCGGTGGAAACAACTCAACTTTTACGACTCATGTTGTTACGTCCTCTGGGACGGATACATATTCGACGATCGCCGCTGCAATGGCGTCCCTGAAAGGACCGAAGCACGGCGGAGCGAACATCAAAGTGACACAGATGTTCGAGGATATGAAGTCTGTTTTGACAGACTGGGAAGACGAAGATCAGATTCGTGCTTATTTGGAAGCTCTGCTCGATAAGAAAGCATTTGACCGAAAGGGATTGATCTACGGTATGGGACATGCGGTTTATTCGATCTCTGACCCACGAGCTGATATCTTCAAAGGATTTGTGAAAAAGCTTGCAAAGGAAAAAGGCCATGAAGCAGAGTACGGTCTTTATGAAAAGGTAGAACGTCTTGCTCCGGCAATTATCGGAGAGAAACGAAAGATGTATAAAGGTGTTAATGCAAATGTCGATTTTTACAGCGGACTTGTGTACAGCATGCTTGATCTTCCGCCGTCATTATATACACCGATCTTTGCAGCGGCACGTATTGTAGGATGGAGCGCGCACAGACTGGAAGAGCTTAAAAACGTAGACAAGATTATACGTCCGGCATATAAACCGCTCGCGCCATACCGCGATTATATAAAATTAGATGACAGGTAAGGAAGCATCAGTGACATGAGAGACGAGTTTTATTTCCCATCAAAAGACGGTAATACAGAGATCCATACGATAGAATGGAAGCCTGAGGGCGAGGTGAAAGCAGTATTGCAGATCTGCCACGGAATGGTAGAGTATATCAAGCGATATGATGAATTTGCCGAATTTTTATGTGACAAGGGTTTCTATGTCGTGGGAAATGATCATTTGGGACACGGAAAGTCAGTACAGGCAAAATCGGAATATGGTTTTTTCAGTGAAAAATATGGTAATGCGTGTGTCCTCGGCGATATTCATACGCTTCGCCAGCGGACGATGAAGAAATATCCGAACGTTCCGTATTTTATGCTGGGACACAGTATGGGATCTTCGCTTCTGCGTCAGTATATTCAGATGTATGGGAAAGGACTGAGCGGAGCGATCATTATAGGCGTGGTTGCCGATCATAAAAAGGCGACGCTTGTGTTTGGAAAACGTCTTTGCAGATTGATGGCAGCCGTGCGGGGCTGGCATTATCGCAGTCATTTTGTAGATCGTCTGGCTGTTGGGAATTTTAATCGAAAGTTTAAGCCGTCAAGGACGCGGGCAGACTGGGTTACAAGCGACAGGGAACATTTGGATGCCTATGTATCGGATCCGCTTTGTTCCTTTGTCTTTACGGTTAACGCGTATTACAGTATGTTTTCAGGAATGATCAACATGCAGAGAAAGGAAGGCGTCTACATGATTCCGAAAGGACTGCCGATTTTGTTTGCGGCAGGATCGGAAGATCCGGTAGGAAATTTCGGAAAAGGCGTCCGTAAAATTTATGAAAAATACAGAGCGGCGGGAATAAGAGATGTATCGCTGCGGCTCTATACCGGTGATCGGCATGAAATCTTGAATGAATCAGACAGAGAACAGGTATATGATGATTTATTTGAGTGGCTGACAGGACATATGGAAGAGAAAGTGTTATAATAGAACTGTTATTGCCGCAGAAATGCCGGTGAAATTTGATTGAAGGAGTTATCTGATATGGAATTGACAACGATTCGGGAATTATTTAAAGACAGAGAATCATATCTTGACAAAAAAGTAACTGTAGGAGGCTGGGTTCGGAGTCTTCGGGATTCGAAGACATTCGGTTTTATTGTGGTGAATGACGGTTCTTATTTTGAACCGCTTCAGATCGTATACCATGATGAGATGGAGAACTTTGCAGAGGTTTCAAAATTAAACGTAGGAGCGGCAGTAATCGTGAAAGGTACGCTTGTCGCTACTCCGCAGGCAAAACAGCCTTTTGAGATTCAGGCGGACGAAGTACAGATAGAAGGCGCGTCTGCATCGGATTATCCGCTTCAGAAGAAACGTCATTCTTTTGAATATTTGAGGACGATTTCTCATCTGCGACCGAGAACGAATACATTTCAGGCAGTATTCCGTGTGCGTTCTCTGGCGGCATATGCGATTCATAAATTCTTTCAGGAAAGAGGATTTGTGTATGTACATACACCGCTGATCACGGGAAGCGACTGCGAAGGCGCAGGAGAGATGTTCCGTGTTACGACACTTGATATGGATCAGATCCCGAAAAATGAGGATGGAGCAGTAGATTATACAAAAGATTTCTTTGGAAAAGAGACGAGCCTTACGGTGAGCGGTCAGCTTAATGGTGAGACATATGCACAGGCGTTTAGAAGTATTTATACATTTGGACCGACATTCCGTGCGGAAAATTCAAATACGACGCGTCATGCAGCGGAATTTTGGATGATCGAACCGGAGATTGCATTTGCTGATCTTGAAGATGATATGGATCTTGCAGAATCTATGCTGAAATATGTTATTAATTATGTGATCGAGAATGCGCCGGAAGAGATGAATTTCTTTAATTCTTTTGTTGACAAGGGGCTTCTTGAAAGACTTAATAATGTTGCAAATTCAGATTTTGCCCGCGTTACTTATACAGAGGCGATCGAGATATTAGAAAAGAATAACGATAAGTTTGAATATAAGGTTTCATGGGGATGCGATTTGCAGACAGAGCATGAACGTTATTTGACGGAACAGGTATATAAACGTCCGGTATTTGTTACAGATTATCCGAAGGAAATTAAAGCGTTTTATATGAAACAAAATGATGACGGAAAAACTGTTGCTGCAGTTGACTGTCTTGTTCCGGGTATTGGTGAGATCATTGGCGGAAGTCAGAGAGAAGATGATTATGAAAAACTGCTTGCGCGTATGAACGAACTTGGTCTTGATGAGAAAGATTATGGTTTCTATCTTGACCTTAGAAAATACGGCTCTACAAGACATGCAGGTTTCGGATTGGGATTTGAGCGCTGCGTGATGTATCTGACAGGAATGTCAAATATTCGTGACGTGATTCCGTTCCCGAGAACAGTAAATAACTGCGAACTGTAGTGAGGAACGCTGTTTGCGGCGGCAGGGATAAGAGGCGTTTTCAGAGAAAGCTTTCAGAAGCTGATTAATATAAACAGATAGAGAAGAAGTGTATTATAAGGGCGCGACAGTTGTGTGGCGTCCTTTTGCTACTATATGAAAGAGGTGCGGAAAAGGAGAAATAAAAGATGAGATTTATTCATATTGCGGACGTTCATCTAGGGGCAGAACCGGAAGCGGCAGGATACAGTCAAAACAGAGGACGGGAATTGTGGGCATCGTTTGAGAATATAGTACGGATATGTGAAGCGGAGAAGACAGACCTTCTTCTTATTGCCGGAGATCTTTTTCATAGACAGCCGCTTGTGCGGGAGTTAAAAGAAGTGAATTATTTGTTTTCGGAGCTGACGCATACGAAAGTTGTGCTTATTGCAGGAAATCATGATTATATGCGGATCGATTCGAATTATCGGACTTTTAAGTGGAATAAAAATGTCTTTCCGCTGTTTGGAAAAGAGATGGAGCATATCGATTTTCCGGAATTAGAAACTGCTGTATATGGTTTCAGCTATTATGAACGGGAAATTCGAGAGCCGCTTTATAATGATGCAGAGCCGGCAGGGTTTGAGAAAAATGAAATTTTACTGGCTCATGGAGGAGATGAAACACATATTCCGTTTGACAAAAAAAGGTTGGGTAAAGCGGGATTTTCCTATATTGCGTTAGGGCACATCCATAAGCCGCAGGCGTTGGAGAAAGATCGGATGATCTATGCGGGAGCGCTTGAACCTATTGATCAAAATGACGTAGGGCAGCATGGATATGTGAAAGGAGAGATCACAAATGGAAGTACGAGAACCCACTGGATTCCATTTGCAGGAAGAGAGTATATCCATGGCAAAGTAGAAGTAGATACATTGGATACAGAAGGTAGCATAAAATCCAAAATAAAGCAACTTATAAATAAATATAGAAATAAAAACATTTACAAAATCTTTCTTAGAGGGAAAAGAGATCCAGATATCATATTCGATGTGGGATATTTGGCAGAAGATGGCTGCATTCTGGCGGTTATAGATGAGACAAGTCCGGCGTATGATTTTGAACGGCTTTATGCGGATAACAAAGAAACACTTCTCGGAAGATATATTGAAAAATTCGCAGGATGCGAAGAAGGAAGTGTAGAATATTGCGCGCTCTGTGAAGGAGTGGAAGCGCTTTTGGCGGGAAACAGAGGATAAACAATGGTAATAAGGGAGCTTTATATTAAAAATTTCGGGAAATTTTCAGAAAAGCATTTTTATTTAAAAGACGGAGTACAAGTGATCAGCGGGGAAAATGAGTTCGGAAAGACAACGCTGCATTTGTTTATAAGAGCGATGCTCTTCGGGTTGGAACGAGGCAGGGGAAGAGCGGCGGCGAAAGATGATTTTACGAAGTATGAGCCATGGGACGGCGGCAGTTATGCAGGCGTTATGCGGTTTGAATGTGGCGGGAGATGTTTCCGGCTTGAGAGGACGTTTGGAAACGGACAGAAAAGCGGGAAAAAGGTTCTTTTGATCTGTGAGGATGACGGGGAAGAACTGTCACCCGAACACGGCGACCTGGAAATGCTTTTGGGTAGTCTGACAGCAGAATTATTTGACAGCACGGTATCTGTCGGTCAGTTGAAAAGCAGACCCGGACAGGCGCTTTCCGAGGCGCTGGAGAATTACGCTGCGAATTATTACGAGACAGGCGGAGCAGATCTTGACTTAAGAGGCGCGGTGCAGACGCTGAGAGAAAAAAGGAAAAAGACAGAACGGGCAATTCGGGAAGAGCAAGAAAAAGAAGAGCGAAAAAGACAGAAGATGCTTCAGGAATGTGAATATTTAGAGCGGGATATGGAGAGCCTTCGCGGGGAATATGAAGAGAGAAGAGAAGAACTTCACTTATTGAAGAGGTCTGTAAAGATGCGGGAAGAGGAAACGAAGATCGGTACAGAAGAGACAGAAACCAGAAAAGGTCGGGGGAAACATATTCTTTTCACCGGACTTGGCGGGATTTTTGCCGGCGGGATCGGACTGCTGTGGAGTCGTTTTGCGGCGGTTCGGGCAGGAGGATTTTCCGTGTCTTTTGCGGGAATTGCAGGGATTTTGCTTTTGATCGGATTAGGGATGTGTGCGATTGGACTGTACGAGGTAAGCAAAGAACTGCGAGAACGCAAAAAGAGCAGGCAGGATAAGAAATCTGCTGCAAGAGAAGTTGATTTGAACGGGCAGATCGATCAGAATTGCCAAATGGGAGAATTACGGGAATCAAGCGAGTTGAGAGAAAAGATCCGTCAGGCGCAATGGCAGATGTCACATCTGCGATCGGAGTGGAAAGAAAAGGAGATCCGTTGTCAGAATATACAGGAACAGTGCGGTGAACGGATGGACAGTGAGATCGGAAAGAGGCTGAAAGCGCAGAGAGAAGCGCTTGAAATGGCGGAAGAGGTTCTTATACAGACGGCGAAGGAAACGTCGGACGCCACTTCGCAGAAGATGAATCTGAGAGCCTCGGAAATCTTTTCTGAGATTACGGATGGCAGATATAGAGGGCTGAAGGCCGACGCACATGAGGGGATCTCTGTTTGGGACGGCGTACGCCGTATTCCGGCGGAGCGTCTGAGCAGAGGAACATTAGAGCAGATTTATTTTGCTGTGCGGATGGCGGCGGCAGAGATGCTTCTGGAAGAACCGATGCCGCTTATCTTTGACGATGCATTTGCTTTTTATGATGATAAAAGGCTGGAATCTGTTATAAAATGGTTGAGCCGGCAGAAAAATCAGGTTATAATATTAAGTTGTCACAATAGGGAAGAAAACTTGTTGGGGCAGTTCATGTAAATGGTTAGAAAAAGGGTATTTCAGAGGTGGAAGTTTCATGAAGATAGCATTACCGCGAAAAGTAATGATAATTATAAAAAATCTGCAGCTCCACGGATACGAAGCGTATGCGGTGGGAGGTTGTGTGCGTGATTCAATCCTTGCACGAAGACCGAAGGATTGGGATATTACAACATCTGCAAGACCGGAGGAAGTCAAGAAACTGTTCAAGCGGACGGTTGACACAGGAATTGAACATGGTACGGTTACTGTTTTGCTTGGAAAAGACGGATATGAGGTTACGACTTATCGGATCGACGGCGCGTATGAAGACAGCAGGCATCCGAAGGAAGTTTTGTTTACGAACAGACTGGAGGAAGATCTTCGCCGCAGAGATTTTACGATCAATGCGATGGCATATAATGATGAAGTACGTTTGGTGGACGTATTTGGAGGAATGCAGGATCTTAATCATCATTTGATTCGGTGTGTCGGAGAACCGAAAGAACGATTTTCTGAAGATGCACTTCGGATCTTGCGGGCGGTACGGTTTTCTGCTCAGCTTAATTTCCCAATCGAGTCGAAAACGGCTGCTGCGGTCAGAGAACTTGCGCCGACATTGGAACATATCAGCGCAGAGCGAATACAGGCAGAACTTGTAAAACTTCTTGTGTCGGCACACCCGGAGCGGATACAGGATGCATATGAATTGGGGATTACAAGGGTGATCCTCCCGGAGTGGGATGCGATGGAAGGCGTGGCGCAGAATACCCCACATCATAAGTATGATGTGGCTCAACATACGCTTCATGCATTGAAGTATGTGAAACGGAACAAGATCCTACGTCTTACGATGCTGTTTCATGATATGGGAAAACCGGCGATGAAGACGACCGATGAAAAGGGACGGGATCATT
>OGRC01000995.1_pt1 | contig 20437 bp, 18 predicted proteins | sample 1553431 | NCBI WGS metagenome assembly OGRC01 (sample SAMEA2580064, study PRJEB22360) | human gut metagenome | biome: human gut; feature: human-associated habitat; material: faeces | place: Denmark | collected 2008/2010
TGGCGGTAAAAGGGCTGCTTGTCGGTCAGATTCTTGGACGATGGGGCAATTTCTTTAACAGAGAAGCGTTTGGATCATATACCAACAGTTTATTTGCAATGCAGATTCCGACAAATTTCTTTATTGAACACGGAAGGATTGATGAGATCGTATCCAATGGATTGTATGATAAGGCAACTTATGTTGTATCTGGAAATGAAGCAGCAACCTTTATTCAGGTACATCCGACATTCTTATATGAATCTATGTGGAATCTTGTTTTACTACTGTTGATCATTTTCTTTTTTACGAAGAGAAAGAAATTTGATGGAGAATTGATTGCCATTTATTGTATTGGTTATGGAATCGGAAGATTTTTGATTGAAGGATTAAGGACCGATTCCCTGATGATCGGATCTACAGGGATCAGGGTATCCCAGATTTTAGCACTGATCCTTGCAGTATTTGGAACGGCATTTATCATATATAAAAGGAAGAAAATAACGAAATAAGACACAAAAAGAAGGGAAATAAAACCACTTTTAGGGAATCCCTTCTTTTTTGTGCAAAAAAACAAGGATTTCTAAGAAAAAACTAAGATTTGATTGTGGATTATTCCTTGCAATTTATAAGTCTATCGTATAAAATGAAATTTATAAGTGGTAAGAAGTGGTGGAAAGTGGTGATGTCCATGTTTATGGGGGAATTTAATCACACGATTGATGCAAAAGGCAGGCTGATCATTCCTTCACGATTCCGGGAAGAATTAGGTCAGGAATTTGTGATGACAAAGGGATTGGATGGATGCCTGTTTGTGTTCCCACAAAACGAATGGGAAAGTTTTCAAGGGAAGCTAAAAACTTTGCCACTTATTAATAAAGATGCCAGAAAGTTTTCGAGATTTTTCATGGCAGGGGCAGCTCCATGTGAGATGGACAAGCAGGGAAGAACATTGATCCCGGCAACACTCAGAGAATTTGCTCAGATGAAGAAAGAAGTTGTATTAACAGGAATGGCTGACCGGATCGAGATCTGGAGTAAGGAGAAGTGGATCGAGAACAATTCTTACGATGAAGAAGATATGGATGAGATCGCAGCCAGCATGCAGGAATTAGGATTAAGCATATAAGTTAGGTGGATTATGGAATTTAAACACATTTCCGTTTTATTAGACGAAACGATTGAAGAACTACATATTAAACCAGACGGAATCTATGTGGATGGAACTCTGGGAGGAGGCGGACATGCATATCATGTATGCCAGAAACTATCAGAGAAAGGAAGATACATAGGGATCGATCAGGATGCGGATGCGATTGCTGCAAGTACGAAGAGATTAGCCCCATTCAAAGATAAGGTAACGATTGTGCGTGATAATTATGTTAACATGCCAAAAGTATTACATGATCTTGGAATTGAACATGTTGATGGAATCCTGTTAGACCTTGGAGTTTCATCATTTCAACTAGATGAGAAGGAACGTGGATTTACTTATAGAGAAGACGTTCCGCTTGATATGAGAATGGATCAGAGACAGTCGCTGACAGCCAGAGACATTGTTAATGATTATTCAGAGATGGAACTGTTCCATATTATCAGAGATTATGGTGAGGAGAAATTTGCAAAGAATATTGCAAAACATATTGTCAATAAGAGAAAAGAAAGTCCAATCGAGACAACCGGACAGTTAATAGAAGTCATCAAAGGTGCGATCCCGATGAAGGTCAGAGCGGTTGGAGGACATCCTGCGAAGAAGACTTTTCAGGCGATCCGTATCGAATGTAATAGAGAATTAGACGTACTGAAAGACAGTATTGATGCGATGATCGATCTTTTAAACCCAGGTGGAAGATTATGTATCATTACTTTCCATTCCCTAGAAGATCGTATTGTCAAGAGAGCTTTTAAGAAGAATGAGAATCCTTGTACATGCCCGCCAAACTTCCCAGTATGTGTATGCGGCAACGTATCCAAAGGAAAGCAGTTAACAAGAAAACCTATCATTCCAGGGGAAGAAGAACTAGAATACAACAAAAGAGCAAAAAGTTCCAAACTTCGAGTATTTGAAAGGGCATAAAGAGGGAGAAGATCAATGGATAAGACAAGACAAGAACGTTATAATATGATATATGGCAATACAGCGAGGAAGATTGAAGCCAGCACACAGCCGGCAAGCACACAACCAGAGAGAAAACAAAGACCAAGAAGAAAAATACAGACAACACCGCAGACCAAACAGAATCAGAAAAGAGTGCAATCTATTGATCTTGCATTTATCAAGGTATTGGTTGCAGGAATCTGTGTGATCGCAGCAATGAGTTTTTTTTATCTGTCAGAGCGTGCACAGTTTATGAAGCAGAAATCAGTTCTTTCTGATTCAAAGACACAGCTTAATACATTACAAGTAGAGAATGAGGATATGAATTTAGAAATCGAACAGAGTATCAAATTTGATACGATTGAGACAGCTGCAAAGAAATATGGAATGAGCAAACCAGATGCAAGCCATATTCTCCGTTATGAGAGTCAGGATGCTGAATATATACGGCAGTATGGAAAGATACCAAATGCAGACTAAGAGGTGGTTGACTTGAAGAAGAGAAGAAGAAAACCAATCAGACGATTAAACAATGCTATGAAAAAACGTACGATCTTTGCGTGTGCTTTCATAGCACTTCTTTTTGTTATTTTGATCGGAAGACTTGTCTATTTCAGTGTTTTTAAGAATAATATTTATAAGAGACAGGTTTTGTCACAGCAGAATTATTCCAGTGAAACACTTCCTTATAAGAGGGGGGATATTCTGGATCGTGATGGAAATATATTGGCAACAAGTCAGAAAATGTATACATTGATCTTAGAGCCAAAAAATATTCTAAGATCTGATAAGATACAGAAAGAAACGATCAATGCACTTCATAAATATATGAAGATCGATAAAGATGAATTATTAAAATTTATAAAAAAACATAAGAATTCATATTATTCTGTGTATAAAGATGAACTTGCCTATAGTGATATTGCTGATCTTAAGGATTTTATTGCTTCTGATAAGGCAGATAATGTCTCAGGAATTGTATTTAGTGAGAAATACAAACGCCGTTATCCAAACCAGTCATTGGCAAGTCAGATGATCGGATTTGTTTCTGATGGAACGATCGGAACAGGAGGTATTGAGCAGTATTATAACAGTACACTCTCTGGAGTGAATGGAAGAAAATACAAATATCTTAATGAGGAACTGGAACAGGATAATTCAATTGTAGAACCAGAAAATGGACAGACAGTAGTATCAACACTTGATTCTAATATTCAGAAGCTGGCAGAAAAAGAGCTCGCTAAATTTGAAAAAAAATATGGCAGTAAAGGAAGCAGTATTCTTGTTATGAATCCAAATAACGGAGAGATTTATGCTATGGCTAATTCTACGTCTTATAATCCGGAAAGCCCAAGAGATGACAAAAATCTGCTGAAGAAATACTCACAGAGCCAGATTAATAATATGAGTGAGAAACAAAAGACAAAAGCTTTCAATGAGATTTGGAAGAATCCAATTGTTTCCAATGCGTTTGAACCAGGATCCACTTATAAGCCATTTACTGTGGCAGCAGGATTGGAAGAAGGAATCTTAAAAGGAAATGAAACATTTTACTGTGACGGCTATCAGAAAGTAGGTCCACATACGATCCATTGTTCTCACAGAAATGGACATGGGCTGATCACATTGTCACAAAGTATTTCACTTTCCTGTAATGATGCTCTGATGCAGATTGCAGAGAAAGAAGGAAAGAATGTATTTGCAAAATATCAGAGAAATTTTAATTTTGGAAAGAAAACAGGAATCGATCTTCCAGGAGAAGCACAGACAGCATCACTGCTTCATGATGCGAAAGATATGACAGCAGCAGACCTTGCAACAAGTTCTTTTGGACAGTCATTTAACTGTTCTATGATTCAGATGGCCAGTGCTTTCAGCTCATTGATCAATGGTGGATATTACTACAAACCACATGTTGTGAAACAGTTAAGAAGCAGTTCTGGAGAAGTTGTAAGTAATATAGAACCTACAATGGTAAAACAGACTGTTTCTAAGGAAACTTCAGATAAATTAAAAAAATACATGAAAGAAACCGTAGAATCAGGAACTGGAACAAAAGCGAAGATGAAAGATTATTCGGCAGGAGGAAAGACTGGTACGGCACAGAAGATACCAAGAAGTGCAGGAACATACATTGTATCATTTTGTGGATTTGCACCAGCTGAGAATCCACAGGTACTTGTATATGTTGTGATCGATGAGATTCAAAAAGAATCTCAGACAAATACAGGACTTGCAGTGGAGGTTGCTAAGAACGTATTAAAGGGTTCATTAAAAGAACTAAATGTTCCAAAAAGCAACAAAAAGTAATATAGAAAAATTTTCTTCATAACCTTATTAATAATAAAGTGAGGATTATGGAGATGAGAACGAAAGCAAAGAAAAGACTTTTGCTTGTTGTGAGCATGGTTTTCACAGGGTTTTTGGTTGTAACGATAAGGCTTTCTTATGTAATGATCGCTCAAGCGGATAAATATTTAAGCTTAGCCAAAAACCTGCACCAAAGAGACCGGGAGATCAAGGCACCAAGAGGCAATATTTACGACAGGAATGGTGTAAATATTGCTTCAAATAAGGCAGTCTACTCGATCTCTGTGATTTATTCTCAGATAACAGACAGGGAAAAAGTAATTAAAATATTATCTGAGAATCTTCTGATCGATGAATCTTTGATCAGAAAAAAAGTATATAAAAATTCAGTAAGGGAAAAAATTAAAAGTAATGTAGAAAAAAGCATCGCTGATCGCATCAGGAGATATAAACTTGAGGGGATTAAAGTGGATGAAGATTACAAAAGAGTTTATCCATATGACAAACTAGCATCGAAAGTCCTTGGATTTACAGGTGGAGATAATCAGGGAATTCTGGGATTAGAAGTTTTTTATGACAAGTATTTGAAAGGAAAAACTGGAAGGATCCGGACACTCACCGATGGCAAAGGTGTGGAGATTGATGGTGCATATGAGGAAAGGGAAGAGCCGGTTTCGGGAAATGATCTTTATACATCTTTGGATGTCAATCTGCAGAATTATGCAGTACAGGCATGCAGGAAGGTAAAAAAAGAGAAGAAGGCGAAACAGGTATCTATGATCCTTATGAATCCTCAGAATGGGGAGATTTATGCAATGGTAAATGAACCAGAGTATAATCTGAATAAACCATTTTCACTGTCAGCTCAAAAGAGAGCAAAGAATAGCAAAAAACAACAAGAGTATCTGAATAAGAAATGGAGAAATTCCTGCTTAAATGATACTTATGAGCCAGGCTCTGTATTTAAGATTATAACGGCAACAGCAGGACTTGAACTTTCCAAAGTACAGGTAAATGATCATTTTAACTGCTCAGGTTTCCGCATTGTCGAGGATCGTAAGATACGATGTCATAAAGTCGGAGGACATGGAAGTGAGACTTTCAAAGAAGGTGTTATGAATTCTTGCAATCCAGTATTTATGGATGTTGGAGCGAGGGTTGGTGTTGATGGAATGTATCAGACTTTCAAGAAGCTTGGTTTATTTGAAAAAACAGGAATTGATCTTGCCGGGGAAGCATCCTCGATCATGCATCAGAAGAAAAATGTCGGGGCGGTAGAACTTGCCACAATGTCATTTGGGCAGTCAATCCAGATCACGCCATTACAACTTTTAAGAGCAGTCAGTGCAGTGATCAATGGAGGCAAACTTGTCACTCCACATTTTGGAGTATATCTTCAGACACAAGATGGAACAAAACAGAAGTTTTTTACTTATAAGACAAAGAAACATGTTATTAAGAAAGAAACCTCTGAGACGATGAAAGAGCTTTTAGAAGCAGTTGTCTCAGATGGATCTGGTAAAAACTGCAAGATTGAAGGATTTTCAATTGGAGGAAAGACAGCGACAAGTGAGAAACTTCCGCGAGGAAATGGAAAGTATATTTCTTCGTTTTTAGGATTTGCGAAAGCAAAGAACCCTACGATCATCGGTATTGTACTGATCGATGAACCTTATGGAACATATTATGGAGGAACGATCGCAGCACCCGTGATGAAAAGTGTGTTTAAGGTTGCACTTCCATATATGGGAATTTATAAGGAATATACGCCAGATAAAAAAGAACCGTAGACAGGATGAAAACAAATGAGGTGGCGACATGAATTATGGTATTGTAAAGCCGGTTTTAATTGCCTTTTTTGTCAGCGTATTATTAAGTCCGATGATGATCAGGTATTTACACAAATTAAAATTCGGTCAGTTTATCCGGGGAGAAGGACCCGAATCACACTTGAAGAAATCAGGAACTCCAACAATGGGAGGACTGATCATTTTATTAGGGATAGTAATTGCATCGTTATTTTATGTAAGAAGATATCCTATGATCATTCCAGTATTGTTTGTAACATTGGGATTTGGATTTATCGGTTTTATTGACGATTATATCAAGGTAGTTATGAAAAGAAATCTGGGACTTCATGCATGGCAGAAGATGCTTGGACAGATCATAGTCACAGGAATTTTTGCATATTATCTGATCAATTATACAGAGATTGGAACTTCGATGCTGATCCCTTTTACACATGGAAAATATTTAAACCTTGGAGCATTTTTTGTACCAGCGGTCTTTATTATTTTGTTAGGCACAGTCAATGGTGCTAACTTTACAGATGGACTAGATGGGCTTGCATCAAGTGTTACGGTGTTGATCGCAACATACTTTACGGTAGCAGCTCTTGGAATGCAGCAGGATGGCATGTCGGCCGGAATCTGGCCGATCTCATGTGCGACCGTTGGTTCATTGCTTGGTTTTTTAGTATTTAATGTATATCCAGCGAGAGTGTTTATGGGAGACACAGGCTCGCTTGCACTTGGGGGATTTGTAGCGGCAACCGCACTTATATTGCATTTGCCGCTGTTTATCCCGATCGTAGCGTTGATTTATATGGTTGAAGTATTATCAGTGATGCTGCAAGTTGGATATTTTAAAGCTACAAAAGGAAAAAGATTATTTAAAATGGCACCGATCCATCATCATTTTGAATTGTCAGGATGGCCAGAGACGAAGGTTGTAGCAATCTTTGCAATCACCACGGCAGTTTGTTGCCTGATCGGACTGGTAGCGATTTAGTAAGGAGAAAAAAATGATAGATACAAGTAAGAAATTTTTGGTAGCAGGAGCAGGAAAAAGTGGAATAGGTTCTGTAAACCTCCTTTTAAAGACAGGTGCAGATGTGAGTCTTTATGATGGAAATGAAGAACTTGATAAGGAAGCTTTATTTGAAAAACTATATGAAAAGAAAGAAATTTCATTAGTTCTTGGAAATATCACAAAAGAAGATATAGAAAAATATGATCTTTTAGTGTTAAGTCCTGGAATTTCAGTAAATGCACCGATCGCTCAGATGTTTTATGATCAGGAGAAACCAGTTTGGAGCGAGATTGAGTTAGCATATCAGGCATCAAAAGGAAAGATTGCAGCAATCACAGGAACAAACGGAAAGACAACAACAACAGCTCTTACAGGAGAGATCATGAAAGGATACTATGAGAGCAGCTTTGTTGTGGGAAATATTGGAATTCCATATACAAGTGTAGCACTAGATACACAAGAAAATAGTGTGATAACTGCAGAGATCAGCAGTTTCCAGTTAGAAACGATCGTTGATTTTAAGCCAGATGTATGTGCAGTATTAAACATCACACCAGATCATTTAGATCGTCATGGAACAGTAGAGGTTTATGCAAAGACAAAAGAATCTATTGGAAAGAATCAGACAAAAGATCAAATTATGGTATTAAATTACGAAGATGATACAACAAGAGATATGGCGACAAGAGCAAATGGCAAAGTTCTATTTTTCAGCCTTCATCATAAGATAAAAGAAGGAGTATTTATGGAAGATGATGCTTTTGTGATCGAAGAAGGAAGTGATAGACAGGTTGTCTGTACATTAGATGATGTAAATCTTTTAGGTGATCATAATTATGAGAATATTTTAGCAGCGATTGCAGTTTCATATTCTATGGGAGTTCCTGTTTCTTATATCAAAGAAGGAATTAAGAGATTTAAAGGTGTAGAACATCGTATCGAATATGTAGATACAGTAAATGGTGTTGCATACTATAATGATTCTAAAGGAACGAACCCTGATGCTGCGATCAAAGGAATTAAAGCAATGAATCGCCCAACATGGTTGATCGGTGGAGGATATGATAAAAAATCCACATATGATGAATGGATCGAAGCGTTTGATGGTAAGGTAAAAGAGCTGATCTTAATGGGTGTGACAGCACCAAAGATTGCGGAATGTGCAAAAGCACATGGATTTGATAAGATTAAATTTGTAGATTCTATGGAAGATGCAGTTTCTTATATTGCAGAAAAAGCACAGGATGGAGATGCTGTATTATTATCACCAGCATGTGCAAGCTGGGGAATGTTCCCGAACTATGAAGTCAGAGGAGATATCTTTAAAGACTGTGTCAGAAAATTAAAGGAGAACTAGAAAAGTGTCAAACCGCATCAAAAAAAAATATATGGCAGGCAAGACATATTTTGATTATCCAACGTTGTTTCTTGTGATATTTCTGATATGTTTTGGTATGGTCATGATTTACAGCACAAGTTCATATAAAAGTATGATGACATATGGAAATTCGTATAAATGGGTATTGAAGCAAGGGCTTGTTGTGCTTGGAGGTGCGATTGCTATATTTTTGATTTCCAGGGCAGATTATAGAATTATAAAAGGACATAAACCAGCATTTCTTTGTCTTGGAATAGCTACTTTTTCTATGATCGTGGTATTATTGGTAGGGGCAGCAAAAAAAGGGTCTGTACGATGGATCAGCATTGCAGGATTCCAGATACAGCCATCAGAATTTTGCAAGTTTTTGCTTATCATTTATATGGCGAATGAATTAGCGATCAATGCATCACAACATAAATTGAAAACGCTTGGTGATCATGCAAAGATTTTAGTTCCAACGATACCGGTCATTGGATTAGTCACATATCAGAATTTAAGTACAGGACTTGTTATATGTGCTATGGTTGGAATCATGACTTTTGTGGTAAGCCAAAGGACGAAAGAATTGATCATAACTGCGGTTGCGTTTATGGCAGGGATAGTCGTTTATCTTATGACTGCTAATAGTTATCGAAACGAGAGATTTCAGATTTGGCTGCATCCAGAGACTCATAAGAAAGGATTTCAGACGATGCAGGCGTTGTATGCGATTGGTTCAGGAGGAATTTTTGGGAAAGGACTGGGACAAAGCATGCAGAAGATGGGATTTATTCCTGAATCACATAATGATATGATATTTTCTATCATTTGTGAAGAATTAGGATTGTTTGGAGCAGTTTGTTTGATTCTCGTTTTTGCAGCGTTGATTTGGAGAATGTTGTTGATCGCAATGAATGCAGATGAATTATTAGGATCTTTGCTGGTAATTGGAGTTATAACGCATATTGCAATGCAGGTGTTTGTAAATATTGCAGTAGTAACCAATACGATTCCGCCAACAGGAATTCCGCTTCCATTCATTAGTTATGGAGGATCATCAATCTTTTCAACAATGATTGAGATGGGAATTGTATTATCAGTATCTAGACGAATTCATTTAGGATAAGGATGAGGTGCTATGGAAGATAACAATGTCATTCGAATGGATGAACATAAAAATAAAAATAAGGTACATAAAATTTCATTTAAGAAAATCTTACTCGGTTTCATTGTTTGCATTCCACTTTCAATTTTGGTCATTGCAGGAACCTGTAAGACAAAGAAAATAAAGATTGATGGATTGAGTTATTATACACAAGCGGAAGTAAGAAAAGCGATCGCAGAAAATGGATATATTAATAATTCAGTTGGATATTATTTAAAATGTAAATTTGCGACACCGAAGATTCTACCGTTTGTGGATACGATTTATGTGAGCATTAATGCTCCGGATTCAATTACGATCCACGTCAAAGAAAAGAAGAGAGCGGGTTGCCTTCAGTATAACGGAAAGTATGTCTATTTTGATAAAAATGGATATGCATTGGAAAGTCATGAAAAAAAATATGACAATGTTCCGCTTGTGACAGGACTAAAATATAATGAGTTACAGATGCAGAAAAAAATTGATGTAAAGGATGAAAAAGTTTTTTCATATCTGCTGGAATTAACAACAGCGATCAGCAAATATCATTTGCCAATTGATCAGATTCATATCAAAGATGATGGAAATGCGTTGCTGATCAGTGGTAATATTACAGTAGATCTTTATGACAAAAATGATATTGATATCAAAATACCAGAGCTTAAAGGAATGCTGAAAAAAGTAAAAGGGAAAAGTGGAACTATTGACATGAGATACTTTAGTGAGGACCGCAAAATTGCTATTTTTCAACCAAAAAATAGTTGAAAAAACTTAGTAAAAAAGGTATCATTAGATTAGTGTACAGAATTTAAGGGAAGTCATTATATATAGATGATGGCGTGAAGGAGGAACAACGTGGTTGAGATTATGCCTAGTGTTGAGAACACACAAGCAAGGATTTTAGTAATAGGAGTCGGTGGAGCCGGTAACAATGCAGTAAACCGAATGGTTGATGAGAATGTCCAGGGTGTAGAACTCGTGGGTGTGAATACAGATAGACAGGCTTTATCTTTATGTAAAGCAGAAACAAAGATTCAGATCGGAGAGAAACTGACAAAGGGACTTGGAGCAGGAGCAAAGCCTGAGATCGGGGAAGCGGCAGTTGAAGAGAATCGTGAAGAGATCACAGAACTGGTTCAGGGATCTGATATGGTATTTGTAACATGTGGAATGGGTGGAGGTACTGGTACAGGTGCAGCACCGATCATTGCCGAGATTTCCAAAGGTCTTGGAATCTTAACAGTCGGAGTTGTGACAAAGCCATTTACATTTGAAGGAAAACCTCGTATGAATAATGCAATGTCAGGAATTGCCCGTCTTCAGGATCAGGTAGATACAATGATCGTCATTCCAAACGATAAGTTATTACAGATCTGTGATAAGAGAACAACGATTCCAGATGCTCTGAAGAAAGCAGATGAAGTATTACAGCAGGGTGTACAGGGAATTACAGATATGATCTATAACCCAGGACTGATCAATGTCGATTTTGCAGATATCCAGACAGTTATGAGAGACAAAGGTATCGCGCATATCGGTATGGGTGTTGCAGACGAAGAACTCGAAGCAATCAAGACAGCGATGGAAAGTCCATTGCTTGAAACAACGGTTGCAGGTGCGACAGATGTTATCGTTAACTTCGCAGGTGCTGTTGGAATGTTAGAAGCGCAGCAGGCTGTAGAATACTTAAAGGATGAGGCTGGAGATGATGTCAACGTGATCTTTGGTACAGTTAATGCTGATTTTGGAGACCAGATCAGTGCAACGATTATCGCAACAGGTATCAAATCAGGAGATATCACAGGAAATGCAAGAACTGGATTTGCAGCAACAAAGAAAGCAAAACCAGCTCCACAGCAACAGGCACCAGCATTTTCAGGGCAGCCAATCCATAATGGAAAGGTGATGGAAGAGCAGCCAGAAGAAACATCACAGCAGACAAGCTATGTTTCAGAAGCAGAGATGGAAGAGATTGAGCATGAAAGCACAAAGATCAACATTCCAGAGTTCTTATTAAAGAGCAGAAGAAGATAATTTCTTTGACAGATAAAAGATAAAACGAAAGCGTGTAGAATTTTGAAAGTTCTACACGCTTTTTTTCTTAATTATTCGATATAATCTCCACGAGTGAAAACAAGTTCATAATCAATACTTGCAAGTCTTCTTCCAAGACATCCGGCACATTCTGCCGCTTCTTCTCCGGTACAGATTTTATTATCATACAAAGAATAATCTTTTCTTACCGCAACAGGAGAAAGATTCGGCATTACAACATTCGCTCCTGCAAGAATGCCTTTTTCTCGTCCACGGGGATCAATGGTTCCAAGTGCCGTTGTGGCAGGAAGCAAAAGATGTGGATTCATAAGACGCAGGATACTTGTTAGATAAGTGGTGAGCTCCACAGTTCCAGAAGGATAATCTTTAAATTTTGTATCATGATGAGGTACAAAAGGTCCGATTCCAACCATTTGAGGATCAAGTTTTTGAATAAATAAAAGGTCATCCACAAGATTCTCAACAGTCTGATAAGGTGCACCAACCATAAATCCAGTACCAACCGCATACCCAATCTCTTTTAGATTCCATAGACATTGAATCCTGTTTTCTAAAGATAGACTTTCAGGGTGCAATTTCTGATAAAGTTCTGGAGTAGCAGCTTCATGGCGAAGCAGATATCGGTCGGCTCCAGCATCGTATAACTTCTGATAGCTTTCTTTGGAACGTTCCCCAAGAGAAAGGGTGATCGCACAATCTTGATAACGTTTCCTGATCTCAGAAACGATCGGAACCATTACATCATCACTATAATGAGGATCTTCCCCGCCCTGAAGGACAAAGCTTCGATAACCAAGCTGATAACCATTTTCACAGGCAGAAAGGATTTCATCTTTTGACAGACGATAACGGTTTGCATGCTGATTACTTCCTTGAATACCACAGTAATAGCAGTTGTTTTTACAGTAATTGGTAAACTCAACTAATCCGCGTGGAAAAACACCATTTCCATAGATTTTTACAGCTTCTTCTCTGGCAAGGGAAGCTAGATAAGATGCATTTTCTTCATCACGTTCTTTAATGAGAGTGATAAATTCACCTCTTGTCAGTGTATGTTCTTTATGTAAACGATCGATTAATTCGTGTAAATTCATAATATCAAACTCCTTTTTTGTCTATAAGAAATATAACATATAATAGAGGAAAAGACCAAAGAAATATGATAGAATAAAGGAAAATGTTCTTAAATTTCAGGAAAAATCGAGACACGAATGGAAAAAGCAATGGTATCAATGATCAAAGTTTTGGTACTAAATAATAAAATTGCAACTTTTCATTGATTGTGATAGAATAAGAAAGTTAATCTTGGCATGCTTTGTAAATGCCATGGAAACTGATAGAGAAAGATGCTAGAAAGAAGGATATAAATGAAGCGCGAAGATGTGAGAAATATTGCAATCATTGCCCATGTCGACCATGGAAAAACGACTTTAGTAGACGAGATGTTAAAACAGAGCGGAATCTTCCGTGATAATCAGGAAGTCGCAGAAAGAGTCATGGACTCAAACGACATCGAGAAAGAAAGAGGAATCACGATCCTGTCTAAGAATACAGGAGTTATGTATAATGGAATCAAGATCAATATCATCGATACACCGGGCCATGCGGATTTTGGTGGAGAAGTAGAACGTGTACTTAAGATGGTAAATGGTGTTGTATTAGTAGTTGATGCATTCGAAGGTCCAATGCCACAGACAAAGTTCGTATTAAAGAAAGCCTTAGAGCTTGATCTGTCTGTGATCGTATGTATCAATAAAGTAGACCGTCCAGAAGCAAGACCAGATGAAGTTGTCGATGAGACATTAGAATTATTAATGGAATTAGATGCAGGAGACAAACAGCTTGACTGTCCATTCGTATTTGCATCAGCCAAAGAAGGATTTGCAACATTAGACCTTGATGGTGAAAAGAAAGATATGAAACCATTATTCGAGACAATTATCGACCATATCGAAGCACCAGAAGGAGATCCAGAGAAACCATTGCAGGTACTGATCAGTACAATTGATTACAATGAATATGTTGGACGTATCGGAATCGGTAAAGTGGATAATGGTGAGATCGCAGTCAATAAAGAATGTATCGTAGTGAATGCTCATGACCCAGAACGTAAAGAAAAAGTCCGTATTACCAAATTATATGAATTTGAAGGACTTGATAAAGTAGATGTGAAGAGTGCACAGGTAGGATCTATCGTAGCAATCTCAGGAATTTCAGATCTGTCTATCGGAGATACGATCTGTGATGTGGATGGAGCAGAGGCAATTCCATTCCAGAAGATTTCAGAGCCAACAATTTCCATGCAGTTTATGGTAAATGACAGCCCTCTTGCCGGACAGGAAGGTAAATATGTTACATCAAGACACATTAGAGATAGATTATTCAGAGAATTAAATACGGATGTCAGCCTTCGTGTAGAGGAAAGTGAGAATCAGGACAGCTACAAAGTATCCGGACGTGGAGAATTACATTTATCCGTACTGATCGAGAACATGCGCCGTGAAGGATATGAATTTGCAGTCAGCAAGGCAGAAGTATTATACCATTACGATGAGAATGGAAAAAAATTAGAACCAATGGAGATCGCAGTCATTGATGTTCCAGAAGAATTTACAGGAGCAGTTATTGAGAAGTTAAGCCAGAGAAAAGGTGAACTTCAGAATATGACAGCCGCCAATGGAGGATATTCAAGACTTGAATTCTCTATCCCATCCAGAGGACTGATCGGATATCGTGGAGAATTCATGACAGATACAAAAGGAAATGGTATCTTAAATACACTGTTTGATGGATATGGACCATACAAAGGAGATATCCAGTATCGTAAACAGGGATCATTGATCGCATACGAAGCAGGAGAAACGATCACATATGGTCTGTTTAATGCACAGGAGAGAGGTACATTATTCGTAGGACCTGGTGAGAAAGTATACGGAGGAATGGTCATTGGACAGACAGGAAAGACAGAAGATATTGAGATTAACGTATGCCGAAGCAAAAAGCTTACAAATACACGAGCTTCAGGATCAGATGATGCATTAAAATTATCTCCTCCAAAGATCTTAAGCTTAGAGCAAGCATTAGAATTTATTGATACCGATGAATTACTGGAAATTACACCAGAAAACATCCGTATCCGTAAGAAGATCTTAGATCCAACAATGAGAAAACGTGCAAAATTCTCATAAAATAACAAAATAATTTACGGTTAGTTATAAAATGTCGAAAAAGTGGGGCTAACTTTGTCGAATGGTTTTTCTTCTAATTGTGGCCAAATTGGAATAGGATTTAAAGTATACTAATAGGACACAAGAAGGGAGAAAGAGTATGACAGAGCAGGGAATCAATCATAATCAAGTGGAGGTTTGCGGACGTATCAATTCAGCATTTGAATATAGCCATGAGATTTTCGGAGAAGGATTTTATACAGTCAAACTTTTAGTAAACAGATTAAGTGAAGCAACAGACGAGATACCATTACTTGTATCAGACAGACTGATAGATGTCAGTAAAGATTACACAGGGATGCTTGTAAGGGCATGCGGACAGTTTCGTTCCTTTAATAAGCATGAGGAGAACCGTAATCATCTGATCTTATCCGTATTTGTCAGAGATCTGGAATTCATTGACAACATGGAAGGATACAGACCAAATCAGATCATTTTAGATGGATTTATCTGTAAACAGCCAGTGTATAGGATGACACCGCTTGGAAGAGAGATTTGTGACATCTTGCTTGCGGTGAATCGTTCTTATGGCAAATCTGATTACATACCATGCATTTGCTGGGGAAGGAATGCAAGATTTGCAGGAAATCTTGAAATTGGTTCAAGAATTCAGTTGATCGGAAGAATCCAGAGCAGGGAATACCAGAAAAGGATTTCAGAAAATCAGCTGATCAAACGGGTAGCATATGAAGTGTCTGTAAATAAACTGGAGTTTCATGAAAAGGATAAAGAATAAGTTGTATTTATAGTATCAGAAATGATATAATATCCTAAACCAAATATATTACTACAAAAGGAAGATTCTTTGAGGTGAAAAGATGGAAGGACGAGTGGAAGTATACTGTGGCCAGGGCAGAGGAAAGACATCCTGTGCGATTGGTCAGTGTGTGAAAGCAGCCGGGCAGGAAAAGCAGATCATCATGGTTCAGTTCCTTAAAGGGAAAGAAACAGAAGAATTAAGCTTTTTCAAACGTTTAGAACCAGAAGTACAGTTGTTTCGTTTTGAAAAATATGAAAGATCATACGAAGAGCTAAGCGATGAAGAGAAGAAAGAACAGGATCATTTTATTTATAACGGTTTAAAATACGCACATAAAGTCATAGACACAAGACAGTGTGACGTTGTCGTTTTAGATGAGGTGCTGGGACTTTTGGATCTTGGACTTTTAAAGACCGAAGAACTAGTGGAGATGTTAGAAAACCGAAGTGACGATCAGCTGATCATCATGACGGGAAGACAGATTCCAGATGAATTGATACCATATACAGATGCGGTATACTGCATCAGTACGGTCAAAGAATCTCAATGTTGATGCTACACAGGATGATAGGAGGAAAGAAAAATGTCAATTTTTACAGGTGCAGGTGTTGCATTAGTAACACCATTTAAAGAAGATTTATCGGTGGATTATGATCAGTTAGAGAAATTTATTGATTTTCAGATCGATAATGGAACAGACAGTATCATTATCTGTGGAACTTCAGGAGAAGCTTCTACAATGTCTCATGATGAGCAGATCGAGGTAGTCAGCGCATGCGTTTCTCATGTCAATGGAAGAATCCCAGTTATCGCAGGAGCAGGAGCTAACTGTACAGATGAAGCACTGAATCTTGCCAAGAGATCAGAGAAAGCAGGAGCGGACGGACTGTTAGTTGTAACACCATATTATAACAAAGCAACACAGAAAGGTCTGGAAGAATATTATACAACAGTTGGTAATTCTGTAGACATTCCAATCATCATGTACAATGTACCAGGAAGAACAGGAACAAACATCCAGCCAGCAACAGCAGTGAAGATTGCCAAGAGTGTTGATAACATCGTAGCGATCAAAGAAGCAAGCGGAGATATCGGACAGGTGGCAACACTTGCAGCATTAGCAGATGGATGTTTAGATATCTATTCAGGAAATGACGATCAGGTAGTACCTCTTCTTGCATTAGGTGGAAAGGGTGTTATCTCTGTATTATCTAACGTAGCACCAATGGAAACTCATGACATGGTTATGAAGTTTTTAGATGGGGATGTTAAAGGAAGTTTAGACATCCAGTTAAAATACATGGATGTGATCCATAACTTATTTAGTGAAGTAAATCCAATCCCTGCAAAACGTGCAGTTTCAGAGATGGGATATTGCAGAAATATCGTAAGACGTCCATTGACAGAGATGGAAGAAGATCACGCACAGGTATTAATTAACGCAATGAAAGAAGCAGGAATTCTTTAAGGAGTTACAAAAGATGGTTAAGATTATGATGCATGGCTGCAATGGAGTCATGGGACAGGTGATCAGTAAGATCATAGAAGAGACAGAAGGAGCCGTTATGGCATGTGGTGTAGATCGTGTGGATGACGGACACAATGATTATCCAGTATTTACAGATATTAACGCATGTGATGTGGAAGTTGATGCGATCATTGATTTTTCAGCCGCACCAGCAGTTGATGGATTATTAGATTTTGCAGTTGAGCGACAGATTCCAGTTGTATTATGTACAACAGGATTAAGTGATGAACAGTTAGAGAAAGTTCATGAAGCAAGCAAAAAGACAGCAGTTCTTCGTTCAGCAAATATGTCATTAGGAGTGAATACATTATTTAAAGTATTAAAATCCATGACAAAATTATTAGCAGATGCAGGATTTGATATTGATATCGTAGAGAAGCATCACAGAAGAAAATTAGACGCACCATCTGGAACAGCAATCGCACTTGCAGAAGCTGTGAATGAGCCATTAAACAACGAATATGAGTTTGTTTATGACAGAAGTCAGAGACGAGAACAGCGTCCAAAGAAAGAGATCGGAATCTCAGCAGTCAGAGGTGGAACAATTGTTGGAGAACATGAGATCATCTTTGCAGGACAGGATGAAGTCATCGAATTAAAACATACAGCATATTCAAGAGCTATCTTTGGAAAGGGAGCAGTCAGTGCAGCCCTTTACTTAGCAGGAAAAGAAGCTGGTATGTATGATATGAGTGATGTCATTGGATAAGAGATAAGAGTTTAAAGACAATAGATACATTCGCCATTAAGACAGTGTGTTTATTGTCTTTCTTTATGGCAGGAGAGATAACATGAGTAAGATAAAGATTGCATTTTTTGATATTGACGGGACATTGATCGATCCAGAGAAGAAAAGAATAACAGACAATACCAAAAAAGCATTATTAAAGCTTAAGGAAAATGGAGTTAAGATCTGTATTGCAACAGGAAGACCGCCAGAAAAAGTTCCAGATTTCAAAAGTGAAGGAATAGATTTTGATGCATTTTTGACGTTTAATGGTTCTTATAGTTTTAATGAAACCGAAACGATCTTTGAAAATCCGCTAGATAAAGAAGATGTAAAACAGATCATCCAAAATGGAGAAGAAATGGGACATCTTGTGGTATTAGCGACAAAGGACAGGACAGAAGCAAATGGATTAGAAGAAGACCTCGTTGAATATTTTTCCATTGCAAATCAGAGGATCAAGCTTGCAACAGATTTTGAGGAGCTTTCAAAAGATGAAGTATTTCAGATCATGATGGCAGGCGGTAAGGATGAATATAAAGCGATGCTTAAAGATACAAAAAGAGCAGCAGTGGCAGTATGGTGGCCGAAAGCTGTCGATATCATTCCGTCAGATGGAGGAAAAGGCGTTGCAGTTGAAAAGGTTTTAGAGTACTACCATTTGAGCAAAGAGGAGGCAATGGCATTTGGAGATGGTAACAATGATCTTGAAATGCTAAAGACCGTTGGACTTGCAGTGGCAATGGAAAATGCATCCAAAGAGTTAAAAGAAGCAGCTGATGTAATCTGCGGGCATGTATCAGAGGATGGAATTTATACATATTGTAAAGAAAATAATTATTTTGAATAAAAAAAGAATGGTTTCAGATACCTTGTGTAAGAAACCATTCTTTTTTATAGGAAAATTTGATGTTAAACAATATTAGGAATGAACTTTTTCCGCTTTTGGATATATTTTTTTCATTTTCTGGTCATTATAATGAGTATCAAGAAATCTTTCGAAACCATTGGAAGCAGGAACCTGTTTGTCTCTCTGATCATAACGGATCAAGGCAGATAAAGACATCAGCATATTAAGTGTCATAAAAACAACGACAAACCATGTAAAAACAGTTCCAAAAGCGATTGGAAGTTTTTCAATCAGTCCGGATAGTAATGGATAGATCTTTTTAAACCAGGCAACCGTTGCAATTCCCCAGAAGAAACAATAAAGAAGATTGATTCTTCCATTCAAGTTAAAAGGCATTTTACTGTAATCCCAGAAAACCGTCCCGAAAACCAGCTCGGTAAATATGCTGCAGGCATATTCATAAGCCCCGCCAAGCACCGTTCCAAGCATAAAAATATAACGGTCACTTTTCTCTTTATATTTATAAAGCAATGCCGTGAACATCGCACAGCCAAGTCCCCATACAATACTGAATGGACCATAGACCACGCTGCTTCTGCTCATCCATCGCCCCATGGAATAACGGCAGAAAAGCGTCTCCACAAGATCTCCGATAAAAGCCCCGATCAGAAACAGCCAGAAAATCTTGAAAAAGCAGCAGCCTTCCGCAAATACCGTCTTTTCTTTTTTTGTATTTTTCCTGACGGATTCTTTGATATTCTCTGTCTTAATATTCGGATATGCCCGCATCATACGCTTCTGTATCCGGACAGTTATGGCATTGCCAACGTTTTCCGATACTTTTTGCATATTTTCATTGAGCTGCATGATCCTTCGAAGTTTGATCTTCAGCTGTAAAATAGCGATCACAGAACCAAGGAAATCAATCCCCATCAGAATATACGCTATGATCAGGATAATCCTTCCAATAAAATGCGGGATCTGTTTTAAAATCTGCAGGATCAGAGGATTGGCAAATTTCATCATCACAACGATCGCCGCACCGAAGATCAGCAGATGCCAGATTCCAAAATATCCCTCGTACTGAAAACGATTCTTACTGTAATCCCACCATTTCCGATGAAAAATATGCTCCAGGATCAGCCCTGTCATAATGGACACGAACGCTGCCAGAAGTGCTCCTCCTATAAACAGGAAAAAAATCCGATGCCGCAGTTCCGGCAGGAAAATACAGCACAGTACGGCACAGACACCATACGACAGGCAGAACGGCATGTTCATAAAACCGGTATTTACAAATTTTCGGTTACGTACGGCATTTGCCACAACGCCTGCACACCAGCCGGCAAAAGAATAAATTAGAAAGAACCAGCAAAGTTCGTAAAATGTATAGACCAATTTATTTTCCCCTTTTCTCTTTTTCTTATTTGTGTTACTATATAAAGATGCCAGGGTCAAAATGTCGTTCTTTTTTATAACGAAACAATTCACAGGCATCATTGATGTCAAAAGATTTTTGACTCTGACAGACAGTATACCTGTAAACAGGATTGCTTGCAAGAGAAAAACCGATTCGTTTTATTTTTAT
>OGRC01000998.1_pt1 | contig 20403 bp, 19 predicted proteins | sample 1553431 | NCBI WGS metagenome assembly OGRC01 (sample SAMEA2580064, study PRJEB22360) | human gut metagenome | biome: human gut; feature: human-associated habitat; material: faeces | place: Denmark | collected 2008/2010
CGACGGGGCCGCGGGCGGCGAATACTCCGCGATCTTCTACAAGCGCGGCCGCTTCCGACTGCTCGATTCGGGCCATTTCTGGCTCTCCGAAGACCCCTCGAAGCCCGGCAAGGGCTGGGACGCCAAATACGTCCGCATCTGCACATGGGGCCGGTTCTATGACAGACAGAGCCGTCAGCGGTTCTGGTTCTTCACCACCCACACCGACCACCGCGGCGAACAGGCTCAGGCCGAGAGCTGCCGCCTGATACTGGCGAAGATCGAAGAGTTGTGCCGCGGCGAGCGGGTCATCCTCACGGGCGACTTCAACGTGGGCGAGACGAGCCGGAGCTATGCGATCCTGCGCGACTCCGGCATCCTGTCCGACACCTACGACACGGCCGAAATCCGCTATGCCGAAACGGGCACCGAAAACTGGTTCGACCCCGACATCAAGACCTTCCGCCGCATCGACTACCTCTTCGTAACGCCGGGCTTCCGGGTGCTCCGCTACGGAATCCTGACCGACACCTACCGTTCGGAAAACCCGGACGGCGGGGAGCGGAAATTCCGGGCCCGGACTCCGTCGGACCACTTCCCCGTGCAGGTCGAACTGGAATTCACGAAGCGGTAACATTCCGATTAACCTGATAACGCAACCAACCTGCTTATGTCAATACTCTCATTTTTCAGAAAAAGCGCACCGGCGCCGCGCCTGCCGAAGGACGACGACGCCATGATGCGTCTCTACAAAAAACTCCGCTGGCAGAGCTTCATCGCCGGCACCGTCGGCTACAGTCTCTATTACGTCTGCCGCACGAGTCTCAACGTGGTGAAAAAGCCCATCCTCGAAAGCGGGGCGCTGGACGCCACGCAGCTGGGCGTCATCGGTTCGGCGCTGCTGTTCGCCTACGCCATCGGCAAATTCGTCAACGGATTTCTCTCCGACCACAGCAACATCAAACGCTTCATGGCCGCGGGTCTTGCGGTATCAGCGGTCGCCAACCTGCTGGTCGGCCTCCTCGGCTTCGCCAACGGAGGCGGCATCGTCGGCAACATGGTGCTGTTCGTCGCCTTCGCCGTCATGTGGGGCGTCAACGGCTGGAGCCAGTCGATGGGCGCGCCCCCGGCCATCATCGCCCTCTCGCGGTGGTACCCGCTCAGCAAGCGGGGCACCTACTACGGATTCTTCAGCGCCAGCCACAACCTCGGCGAATTCCTGTCGTTCCTGTTCGTCGGCGCGGTCGTCGGCTTCTTCGGCTGGCAATGGGGATTCGTAGGCTCGTCGGTCGCCGGCGTGCTCGGCGTACTGACGATCGTACTGCTGATGCACGACACCCCCGAATCGAAGGGCCTGCCTCCGATCGAGGTGCTGACCGGCGAGGAGTCCCCCGAGCAAAGCCACGACCACGGGTCCACCTCCGAACTCCAGCGTTCGGTCATCCGCAACCCCTTCGTCTGGGTGCTGGCGTTGTCGAGCGCCTTCATGTATGTCTCGCGCTACGCCATCAACGGCTGGGGCGTGCTGTTCCTGCAAGAGGTCAAGGGATATTCGCTGGCCACGGCCACGCAGGTCATCTCGGTCAACGCCCTGTTGGGGATCGTCGGAACGGTCTTTTCGGGATGGTTGTCTGACACGCTGTTCCACGGCCGCCGCAACGTGCTGGCTTTCGGTTTCGGCGTGCTGAACACCGTCGCCCTGTGTCTGTTCCTCTACTCGGGCGACAGCATGTTCGTCAACCTGCTGAGCATGGTGTTATTCGGTATGGCCATCGGGGTGCTGATCTGCTTCCTGGGCGGGCTGATGGCCATCGACATCGTGCCGCGCGAAGCCACGGGCGCGGCCCTCGGGATCGTCGGAATGGCCAGCTACGTCGGCGCCGGATTGCAGGACATCGTCAGCGGCTGGCTGATCAATTCGGGCAAGACGGTCACCGACGGTGTCACGACCTACGATTTCGATACGGCGATCATCTTCTGGATCGCGGCTTCGGCGCTGTCGTTCATCCTCGCGCTGTTCGTTTCGAAGAAAAAGTAATATAGATGAAAAAAATTCTTTTTATACTATTTTGGGCCACAATTGCAAACGGCTGTTCTCAGAAGGAGATTGTCCTGAGGACAATGACCTATAATACTTATAGCGGGCGTAATGCCGGAATCGAAGCTATTGCCGATGCAATTCGTCGCAACAATCCGGATTTGGTAGCTTTGCAGGAAGTTGAACGTTTTACTGAACTAAATCCCGGCGACACACCAGCCATATTGGCCGAGATGACGGGCTTGAAATACCATGCCTTCATTCATGCACTCGACATTCGTTCCGGAGGGGATTATGGGAATGTCATCCTCTCGAAATACCCGATTCTGGAAGAGCGTAGTTTCAGATTGGGAATACCGGGACGAGATTACATGAGGTCTTTTGGATATATCCGGATTCGTAAACAGGGACATGACATCTGTTTTGCCACGACGCATCTTGATCACAAAGCCGATGATTCTTTGCGGATAGCGCAAATTAGAGAAATACTTCGCTTAACGGAGCATATCAATATTCCGATTATTTTGGGCGGAGATATGAATGCCCGACCGGAGGAGGCACCGATTCAATTATTGGTCTCCAAGTTTAACGTGGGCAACTCTTGCTCGAAGCTGACGACCGACGATGACGGTGGGAAAACGATTGACTATTTGATGTATACTCCCGAGTCTGCTTTTGAAGTAATTTCTCATAAGGTAGATTATGCAGCGGCAAAAGCTTCGGATCATTATCCTGTTTTGGTAACTTTCAAATTGACCTCTTTTTTTAACTGACATGGTAGGAATATTATTCGTAATAACATTATTCTCCTCTTAATCTCTTTACATCGTCGAGCAGTCTTTTTGCTTTCCGCTCCTTAACGGTCGCCCGCTCCAACCGCTCGGCCTGCCGCCTTACGGCTTCTTCATAGCGTTCGACTTGGTTTCGGACGGTATCGCGTATGGCTGTGTATTGCTCGTCCCAAAATACGGTTTCCAACTCCGTCAGCTCCTTTTCGCCGATTTTCCCGCGCATCTTCACATAACGGTATTTCAGGTCGTTCACGGCCAACAGCCGATTGTTCTCCGAGATTCGGTAGATGAATGCGCCTTGCAGGAAAATACATACCATCATAACGAACATCGTCAAAAATGTTTTCGAAGAACTGATGTCGAGCGTATAAGTATGCCGGTGTTCTTGTACGGGCCGGTTTTCGGGCTTTGCCGCTGCTTCGACAGCTTGCCCCATCTGCTCGATCAATGTATGTGTCTGCCTGTTCTCCTTGTCGATCACCTCCAGTCTTCCAGCCAACTGTGCCAGCAGCGCGTTGTATTTCTCGGTGGTCGGTTCTTGTCCGTTTTGCACTCCGGGCAACTTGATCTGTTTGCGTACGTGTTCGAGCAGCTGTACAACCTGCCCCTGCGAGTGTTCCGCGGCTTCTATCAGCCGCTCGATCCGTTCGGTTTGGGCATTGTCTGAATGTATACTGCCGTCAGTTTTTCCCGTCTTGGCGTTTTTAATGGCTTTGACAAGCGTTTCCTTGAGGTCTTCGTACATCTCGATCGAGAGGTCGATCTTATTTTCGTCGTTCATGATTTTCCGGTTTTAAGGTTACAGTTTCATTTTGGCTCTTCTTTTCTGTTCTTCGAGCCTGCGTCGGTGTTCCATCGCAGCTATTGCCATCGCTTCGGCCGCGGCATCGAGCAACGCCGTGATTCGTGCTATATGCTCTTCGGGACTTTCTCCCGGCTTGCGCTGCAACTGCTCGGCGGACACTCCGACGGGCGAACCGGCCGGCGGCAGCGGAATCCCGCCTGCTTTTCCGAGGTTTACCGATGGTGGTTCTTCGCGCGCACTGCCGCCGCCTCTGCCCGTGTTGCCGAATAACCCGGCAAATGCCGAACGGTAATTGCCTGCCGCCGCCGAGAGGTTCCCGACAAGCGTTGCCCGGTGTTGGGTCTGCTGTTGAATATGGTTGAACCTGTTGTCGAGTTTCGTAAAGCTGAAAGCCCGGTCGATCTTCGATCCGGAGAACTCGAATCCGTTTTTCGAGAACAAAACCCCTTGTTTGCGGTCGGTCAAACCGCAATACTTGTATCGCACGCCGATGCCCTGTTCCTTTAATTTACCTTCCAGTTCGTTCCAACTTTTGCACTTGGGCAGACAGCCTTTGATCGCATCGTAGATTTCGTATCTGGTCTTGTCGGGTTCGCGCAGCCGCTCCCGCCGCACGTCGTCCTTTCCCGACGCGAGATACAATCCGTACTTCTCGGTCAGCTCCCGGCATACCTTGGCATTCCGGATCTTGATGTTCTTGTCCGAAATGGTCTGCCCGTTGTTTCCGACCCGGTTGTAGACCAGATGGCAGTGCGGATGGGGCTGGTCGAGGTGGCGCACCAATAAATACTGTGTATCGGTGATGCCCATCTTTTGCATATACTCCTTCGCGATCCGCGTCATCAGGGCGTCGGTCATCCGGGGTGTGTCTTTGGGTGAGAAAGACAGGGAGATATGCCCGACGGTGTTTTTCAGCCGCGGGTTGAGCATGGTCTGGTCTTTAAAGTCCTGCACCATGTCCTTCACTTCCGGAGGCATGACGCCCTCGGCTTCCAATATCCGGGATTCTTCTTTCATCACGTAGCCTACCGTCCCCGAAAAAGACGATCCCGATATTACCTTACCGACCATCGCATATCTGTTTCAGGAGTTTTTCGATGGCCGTGACGATCGCCGCATGCCGTACCCTGACAGCCGCCAGACCTTTGGCATTGGCCAGCCGGGTCAGCTGGTTCAGATTTCGGGCGATGCCTTTGAGCTGGGCCATGAAATCCAGCTGTTCGCGGGTGATCCGCGCCCTTACCGTTCCTCGGTCGATCAGCTGGCGCAACACTTCGGCCGGCGGTTGTCCGGCCTCGCGACAGAGGGCCGAGAAACGGAGTTTCCGTTCGGGGCTGAGCCGCGTGCTGACGACGTATTTGCAGATGCGGCCGATGCCGACTTTCGGACGCCCGCCCTGTTTGCTGTATGTTTTCTTCGGTGTTTCCATGACAGGTTGTTTCGATAGATTGTTCATGCTGTATATTGTTCAGACCAGCGGGATCTTACGCCGACCAGCGGGGAAGGCGGAGTTTTCGTCTACGAAAACACAACCTTGCCTCCCTTAAACCTTTACCCCTTTCCGGCGCGGAGGCTTGATCGCCGCTGTTTCCGATTGCGAAGGTTGCAGATCATTCCGAAGAGTCTGAACAGCCTTTGTTTCGGAGGTGCTTTTTGTGGCTGGGAGTTTTTCCGCATGGTCTTTTATGCGGGCGATCAGATAGTCGTTTACGTCCTTGTACCCGCTGTAAAAATGCCTTTGGTCGATTATCTCGCTGCGGGGACAAAGACGGATCAGATCGGCAGTTGCCTTGCGTCCTGCCTCGTCGTTGTCGAAGAAGGCGTGAATCACCGGATGCTGGGAGATAAACGGAACGGCTTTGGGCAGGTTGACGACCGAGTTCAGAACCGCGGCGTCGATGCGCAGTCGTTCGGGATGTTTCAGCGAGAGATAAGCGAGAAAATCCATAAATCCCTCGAAGGCGATCACCGTGTCGGAACGGTTGTCGATGGTGGTGATGTGTTTGGGCGAAGAGCCGCCTTTGAACCGCTCGGAGCGGAGCTCCCACCCTCCGGCATCGTTGCGGAACTCGACGGCGAAAAAGGCGCGGCCGTTTATCTCGTAACGGACCTCGCGGCAGAATGCCGCGGCGACCGACGGGACGATGCCGCGCGAAGAGAGATAACCGACCAATGCCGGATGCCGGAGCGAAGCGTCGGAGAGGATGCGGAGCGCGGGAACGGTGGCCGGACGCAAGACCGGCAAGGGACCTCCGGCAGCTGGACGCTTGCCAACACCCGGTGAAAGAGAAACGGAACCGGCGTCCCTTTTTTCACCGTTTTGCAGCCGTCGGACCGCTTCACGGCTGTTGCACCGCTCCAACCGCATCACGAGGGTGAGCAATGTGCCGCCTTCGCCCAGTCCGAAGTCGTACCAGAGATTTCGCACGTAGTCCACTTTGAAACTCGGTGTACGCTCTTCCCGCAAAGGTGAAAGATACATGCCGTAACCGTTTCGTTCGTATTTGGGCAGAATGCCCCGCCGGGCGAGAAAATCGCGGATGCTGATATTTTGCAAATCGTTCATAATTTTTGTTTTTCGGAGTTTGCCGATTTTACCTTACTACTTACTACGCGATTGCAACAGATTGATCTGTAATAATCTATGTGTAGTAGCCAAGTCTATGTCACCTTACTACCGTAGTAGGTTCGTGTAGTAGCGTAGTAAGATGTTGTAAAGTGTGTTTTTCACATCCTACTACACGCCTGCGTGTTCTTTTTCAATGTTTTGCAGCTGTGTGTAGTAGCGTAGTAACTACAATCCGTAAGAGACGAAAGGATTGGGTGTGATCTTCTCGATGACCCAGCCGTAGACGGGATTTCCGCCGATGCGTTTCGAGCGTCGCTCGAACCCGGCCTTGCGCAAGGCTTCGCCCATGCGTTTCTCGGAGAGGTTCAGCGACGAATAACTGCGCAGGTAGTTCAGAATCTCCACGGTGGTCATAAAGCAATCTGCGACGGCATGTTCCGGGGGCTTCTCGAACCCTTTCAGCAGCATTTCGTATTCGATGGTCTGGACATGAAATGCGACGTTTCCCCGGTGCAGTTCTTCGATTTCGGTGTCGTCGAACCAGTAGCGGAATCCGTTGTTCAGGAGTGTTCGGGATTCGGCATATACCTGATCCATGTCTACCCATATCGCCCGGTCAATGTCGATGGATAACACCTCGAATGGCAGGAAGCGCCGCGAGCCGGTCGGGTCGGTCAGAAAGTCGTTCCCGTTCACCGAGGCCATGAAGCTCGCCAAGTGGGGATATTCTTCGATGTAGACGTCGTAGGGCCGCCGGTATTTGACCGAAGGAGCCGTGATGAGGTTCTTCAGCTCGTTTTCATCCCGTTTGTTGAGCGCCCTCAGCTGGTCGTCGATGTTGATGAAGAGGTATTCGGCGACCAGCGTCAGCACGTCCTTGTTCTGCGGGTCGATCTTTCCCGTGAAAAGATAACTGGCGAGTGCGCGGGGGCAGAGGTTGTCGAGCCATGTGGTCTTGAACTTTCCCTGCTCGCCGGTCAGTACCAGACAGACGTGGTTCTGACATCCGAGGTCATTCATCGCATTGGCGACCACGCCGACGAGCCATTTGGTCAGGTACTCCGACCAATGCCGGGCGTTGCGCACAGTGACGGTCGCGGCCAGATCGTCGATGGCCTGCGTTCCCGTTGCCGGCGGCAGTTTCCGGAAATACGTTTGTACGGGATTCACACGCTTGGAGAAGTCGCTTTCGAGCATGCTGCGCAGGTTCTCCGCCGAGGTGGAGATGCCGATGGTGCGGTCGAGCTCCCGCCGGAAGGAGTTGAGCCGGTATTTGGTCACGGGGAGGAACTCGCCGTCGCTGCTGCGGAACTCCGCACGGCTTTTGACCGTGTTGTAGCGAAAGGCGTAATGCTCCCGCAGGAACTCCTCGATACGCTCGTTCCGGGACTGCTTGCCGGGGACTGCAACGCTGTCTGACGACTTATTTGCCATCGCGCTCGCCGAGAATCCGTTGAATGTCCGAGGTGCGGTAGCGAACCTTGTTACCGACCTTAACGGTTTTCAGATACCCTTTGCGGTTCCAATGCCAGAGCGTCGCATCGCAAACGCCGCATAGCTTTTTGACCTGTTCTTTGGTCAGGTAACGTTCCTTGCGGGCTTCGGCTACTTGTGCGGCCAGCTCTTCTTTGGCGCGGTCGATAAGGCTTTTGGAGAAAGCCAACAGATCCTCGCCGCTTACCTCCAGCCGGATGCTGCCCGGAGCATCCCGGAGGATGGATAATAAATCTTTCATACATTGCTTTCCGCCCGTTGTGAGGCGCAGCCTTCCGGCGGACGGGAAAGCAACGCCGCCGCCCGGAAATCCGAGCGACGGCGCAAATATAATGTTATGATTGAGCGATATTTAAGCGTTTAATTCGCGGTGTGTTAAGACGAATTTAACGAGCCTTATTGCGATAGAAAATTTTTTATTTCCCGGATGACGAGGGCTTCGCCACCCCGACTGCTGACGGTCGATCCGATAAGCAACGGTTCCGTCAGGCGGCTGTATGCTTCCTGTATGCCCCGCTCGTGGACGATGCGGATGTCAGAACCGTATTCTGCTTGCAGGGCATCGCGGAACGGTTTGATGTTGATGGGTGCTACCAGATAGCGCAATTCATCGAGTGCGATCTTCAACCGTGCGATGTCGGTTTGAGTGTGTTTCTTTGTGATGTATTCGCCGATCTTTCGCTGCAACTCGTCGGGATGCGTGACAGCCGGCGAAAACATATCCACCAATGATCTGGCGGTGCTCGGCCTACCAGGCTTCCTCTTTTCACCCGCATCTTCGACGGGAAGAGTGCCCGCAGCCCATTCCAGCACCCGGTCGCTTTCGGCCAGCCGCATCGCTTCGCGGTGGGCATCCCAGTCCTGCTTGGTGCGCAGTTCTAATTTAATGGAGCGGGAGATCAGCAGTCTGATCGTGGCGCTCATGGTCATCTTCTGCAAGAATCCCAGATCGGGCGAGCGCCGCAGCTCTTCGCAACGCTCCACCATCCGTTCGAAACTCTTGCCGAAGTAGAGCCAGCAAAGCATTGCCGGGAGTGTGGAATCCTTGCCGGGCTGTTCGCACTCCCGGATGATCTTGCCGGCAAGGTCGTGTTGTCGGGCCGCCTGTTCGATCTCATCGACATGCTCGAACAGTCCTTCATTGGCTTTGTCGGACATGAGGCGCCGGTACCGGGGGATAAGGGACATGGCTTGGAATATGACCGACTGGCACCCTGCATAGTCACGGGCGTTCATCGCCTCCTCGAATGCGGCGTATTCGTCGGGGTGGGTGTTCATCCATTCCCGCAACTTCGCTTTGAAAGCTTTGTATTCCGGCTGTCCCATAAGTCGTAATGTGCTATAATCCGATTTTCAGGTAAGAATCCCGCCGTCCGTGATACATATTCCGGTAATTCTCTTTCAATTCGTCGGATAAATAGGAGTTGGCGATCAGCGTATCCAAAAGCGGATAGGATGCACAGAATTTGTCGAGTTCCCGGCGGACTGTTTTGTCCGGCAGTCCTAATCTTTTGCCGAATTCCCAGAAAGTTGTGCCGTTGGTCATTCCATAAGGCATAAATTCGGCGGCGTTGTCTTTCAGCAACCCTTTGTCGAGGGCAAATATCCCGTCGTCTACATGCAGTTTGGTATTTATCAGATCGTATGCCGGAGACAGACGGAAATCGCCTGATTCGGTTTCGAGGACCGAGAAATTTTTCAGATGGGCGTCGCCGTTACAAATCAGAAAATTGAATATGATGAGATCGAAGAATTTCAGAGTCTCTACTTTCCATGCGGGCAGGTAGCGTCGAATCAACTCTCCGCATTCTTCGTATGTCAGGTACTCATATTTGTAATTCTTGCCGCCATTTTGCGTAGTCAGTCCGGCGAGCGATGCGAAATCTTCTTTTCTGCGTTTTGAGCCGTCGGGTTTGACATCGAACCGCCTGGTGATATAAGCCGATTCTCCCCCTTTGAAAAAGCAAAGTCCGTTTGCAGCGGTTTCGATTCCGAATACCTGTGACGCGATTTGCATGGTCAGATTCTCATTTGCAGAACTATATATCCGGTTGCGGAAATCGCTTAACTTCGGTTTGAGGATATAGTGGCCTTGTTCGTCTTTTTGGGTTAAGGCCAATTTGCCGTTGCGAACGATCATCGAATATTTGGGTTGTACTCCCGACAGCGAGATTCGCTCCTGATTGTGCAGAAACTCTTCTTGGTCCGCGGGATTATTGTCGTCATCAATGGGTGTATAATCCAAAAATGGAGACACTTGTCGTCCGTCGAACAGATGTTTTATTGCAATCGGAGAGTAGCTGTCATATCCTTCGGCCAATGTGGACGGGCAAATCGTAATCGGATTCATTGTTATAGGGGTTGTACGGTTACCGCTCCGGCAACATCCGTTTGCGCTGTTGCCAGCAGAATGCCGAAATGGTCGTTTTCATCGATATGCAGCATGCGGGATTGAACGATGCGGTTGCGTCCCTCGGAAAGCATGTTGCTGAAAAAAGGGAACAGATAAGCCGATCTATACTCCTGTTGTGTTTTGGGTAATGTCAGACTGACGGCTGGCTGCATATCATCTGCATAGTATGTATCATCGTATTTGAAAACGTATTCGGTCGGCGATATTTCTGTTAATATGCCGGCTAACTTGCCATTCATGTATACTGCTCCTTGTCTCATAATTCATTCCGCTGTTTGATCCCGATTTGTAGTTCCAACCCCAGCGTATCGAGTATTTTTTCAAGAACTTCGATCGTGGGATTCCCTTCTCCGCGCTCAATTTTTGTGAGCGTGTTGATACCCACTCCGGCCAATTCCGCAAGTGTCCGTTGTGTTATTTTCAATATCTTGCGGCGCTCTTTTATTGCATTACCGACCTTGTTCATGAATCCCAATTTGGTGTGATTTTAATGCAAATATAGCGCAATTTATGGATAAGTCAAATAAAATCACTGTTTGCTGTGATTTATGGTTGCGGGTTAATGTTCGTTGCATTCCGACCGCGCTGCGGACGCAATCATCTCCTTTACGATAACAAATTTACTAATTCTTTTTTCATTTCATCGTCAATGGTGCGATAACGTGCGAAAGCCTTGCTGCCTTCCTTATGTCCGCTTAAAGCTCCGACCAAATTGGGGTCTTTGACCTGCTTGTACAGATTTCCGACGAATGTTCGGCGGGCCAGATGCGACGAGGCGATCTCGTAAAGCACCCTCTTTTCTTCTTCGCGGGTGGTGGGATTTATGACCGTAACCAACCGCTTCAATCCGGCGGCTTTGAAAATCCGCTTGATCGCCAGATTGTATTTCTGCTCGGAGATGAACGGCAGCAATTTGTCGCTGTCCAGACTTTTATAACGGGCTGCGATCTCTTTGGCTGTCTGATTCAGCGGAACCCGCACGGTCAGCGGCCGCCCTTCCTTGGTCTTGCGCGGTATGTACTCGATGGCTCCGTCGATCAGATTCGATTTCGTCATTTTCAGCAGATCACCCACCCGGCAACCGATCAGACATTGAAAAACGAAGATGTCGCGCTGAACGGCCAGTTGCGGATGCCGCATCAGGTTCGTGCCGTAAATCTTGTGCAACTCTTCGACCGTGATATAATAAGGCGTTCCGTATGTGCATTCCTCCAACGGGAAATCGTCGAACGGTCGGTTCCGGGTCTTTTTGTTGCTGTTGCACCAGTAGAAGAAAGTCCGGATGCGCGAGAAACAATCCAATAACGTATTCTTTCCTCTGGGTTGCGGCGTGCGTGCTTCGGGTATAGCTTCGTAGATTTCCGGGTAAAGAGCGCAGTAGCGATATTCATTTTCCAGAAAATCCCAAATATCCCGCAAGGTGTCGGCCGTTACTTTGTCGATGTCCAATACGAATGCTTTTTGCCCCCTCTTGGTTGTCCGGATATAAAGTTCATACCGCTGTAATCCTCGTTTGATGACCCGGTAATTCTTTTTGCGGACATCGGAAAGACGATGCTTTTCGAGAAACTCGTCGAACAATGCGATCAATGTCGGTTTGGCCGTTTCTTCCGTGGCCGTTTCGACATTGTACTTTTGTGGATTGTAATATTGTTCCAATGTCTCTTTCAGCCACTCTTTCTGAGGTTCTGCCGTCTGTCGGGACTGATAGGCTCTTTCGAGGTAGGATTTGAGTTTTCGGGCTTCATCGTTGTAATAGGAACGCATTTCGTCGTCGCAAACGATTTTGCTTTTGACCTGTTCGGCTTTGTCATCCCAAAGATTGGGATTGATGGTGAGCCGGGTCGGTGCGACCATATCTACCTGCCTGCCGTCCCGCAGACGCGCGTAAATGGTCGCCTTCGATTCTGTATCATAGCGTTTTACGCTCTTTTTGATGATGAGAGTTATTTTCATAGTACCCAGATTCCGGATTGACAGAGCAAAAATACGAAAAATTCCCCACATTTTCCCCACATCTGCTAAAATATGTTCAATCTGAATTTATCGGGTAAAATGATTGAATGTTTATATGCTATTGATAATAAATAAAATAAATGTAAAATCATCTATTTTAGCTTCTATTTGGGTTTAATAGAATTTAATGTATTCAAATGTGGCTCCGGGTACTTTTAGAAAGCCTCAAATGATTGATAATAAATCATTTGAGGCTTTTACTTTACTTGCGATGTCCGCAATTTGTCCGCATTTGTTGCAATATTGTTCTTTGATATTAAAATTGCATGCTTCATTTCGCACGATCATGCACGCTCTTATCATAATTAGGAAAATAAATACCTATCTTTGCAGGTAACTAAAATATTTAAATTCCATTGCTATGAACAATAAAGTTCGATTATTTATAAGTTATTGTCATGATGACGTAGCACATATCACATCATTCAACAAGCACATGACAAAATTTGTTGATGATAATATTTTAGATATATGGTGGGATAAAAATATAACTGCTGGATATGACTTTTGGGAACAAATAGATTTTCATATAGAAAATCGAGATATCATATGCTTATTTATTTCAGCTAATTATCTAGCGTCCAAAGCATGCAAGGAAGAAATGCGAAGAGCATGTGAATTACGTACTCGTAATGGAATTTGTGTGGTTCCTGTTATTTTATCGCCATGCAGCTGGTTAGATTACGATAATCTGAAGCCATTGTTAGCAATTCCTACTGATGGAAAAGCAATTTCGTCTTTTCCTAATCCTGACGACGGTTGGCATGATGTGTATAATCATATGAAGAAAGTTCTCAAGGATTTTCAAAATATAAAAGAATTACACTTTCGTTCGCCATTTTCAGATTTTTTAGGAGACGCTACTTTACTGACTAAAGCACATCATAATAAAAGGAATGTGAAATTAGATGATATTTTCATATATCCAGAGTTATCATTCTTTGATAGCGAAAAAGATAAACAAATTAAGTGTCTTTCAGAGGATTTGATCAAAAATTTCACAGAAGGAGACAGACTCGTTATTATTGGAGATGACCAATCAGGAAAAACGTCCCTATTAAAGAAATACATCACCGTTCTTAAAGAGAAAAACTTTATTCCCGTATATATATTTGATAAAGAAGGAGGATTACAAGGTAATTTTGACAATCGAATAGCAAAAACATTTAAAGAAGAGTATAATGTTACAGAAGAATTGGAGTTGTATAATCAAGCAAAGGTTGTTCCTATTATAGACGATTTTTATAAAGTTAATAACAAAGGAAAAATTATCGAGATTTTATCTCGATATAAAAGTTGCATTGTAGTTGTTGATGATATTTATTGTTTAGATATTCAGAACGAAAACATATTAGTTGGATTTAAAAAATATCAAATTAAAGAGTTTAAAGCATCTTTGAGAAATAAACTAATTCAAAAATGGATTTCTTTAACAGAAGATACGGAGAGGAATTTTGTAAATGGCAATTACGATAAATTAGATGAAAAAACGGAGCTTGTCGAAGTTGCTTTAGGAAAGGCTGTTGGAGGCGGTATAATGCCTGCATATCCTTTCTTTATATTATCTTTAATCAGCACATATGATACTTTTGATAAACCTCTTGATCAAGAAATCACATCTCAAGGATATTGTTATCAGGCATTAATATATTTCTTTTTAAGAAAATACGGGGTGTCTAATGAAGATATAGATACTTATATCAATTTTTTAACAGAATTTGCATATAAAATATATCAGAATAGAGGGGAATTAGTAGACTCTGAATTTAATAACTTTGTGGTTGAATATTCAAATGAATATAATTTAACTCAAAATAAAGAAACAATAATATCAATTCTGTCTAAGGCTAGAATTATTAGGATATCGTCATGTAGAAACTATTCCTTTGAGTATCCTTACTTATATTATTTCTTTGCAGGTAAATATTTTGCGGAGCATACAGATGAAAACGACAGCGAAAATGCACATGCTATTGTAGAAATAGACAACATTGTCAATAACTTGCATACTAATGAAAATGCATATATTGCTATTTTTATATCACATCACACTAAAAGCAAATTTATTCAAAATAAGGTAGTTGATAATGCTCGTAAACTATTTAAGACTTTCCCATCTGCAACTTTAAATAAAGACGAACTCTGCTTTTTTGCCTCAAACTCGACTAATGCTAAACTACTTATTGAATCTTCAATTACGGAGGAAAATCCCAATCCGGATAAAGTACGGCAAGAAATGTTAGAGCAGCAGGATCAGGAAGAAGAACTGAATGCGAGAGAGACATTACCGGATGAATTAGCCGAAAATGAATTGGCTGTAGAGCTTCGACGCAGCATTAAGACAGTAGAAGTAATTGGGCATATTATTAAAAATAGAGCAGGTTCTTTAAAGCAAACAGAACTAATCACCCTCTTTAAAGAGGCGATGAATGTTCATTTGCGGCTATTGTCTTCATTTTTCGACTTAATAAAGAATATTGTGGAACAGCCCAATTCTTTACAGTTTCTTGCAGAACGTGTGGATGCCTCATATAAAGAGTCCGGGAAGACTATTGCTCCAGAACAATTGCCTGAAATTGCTAAAACGATGTTCTGGAATATGAATTTCATGGTTATTTTGGGAATTTTGGAGAAAATATCGTTTTCTTTGGGTTCTAATAGGCTTACAGGAATCATAAAAAAAGTTTGTGATGAGATAGATAGTCCTGCAACATTTATTGTAAAACATCACATTCTCATGTGGTATTGTAAAAATTTACAGATACGGGAATTATCACAAATGAATGAACCGCAATTCTCTGAAGTTGCAAAAGATATAATTCGCCTTTTAGTCATTCAGCATTGTCGAATGCATAAAATCGACTATACAGATAGAAGTAAAATTACGAATTTATTAAACGTTAAACGACAAGCTTTATTACCACGTTCTATAAAATAATAAAAAGTGACAGTACTCTATTAAAAGTATCGATACCTTGGAGCAATTCTAAAAGTATCGATACTTTAATATGTGCTAATTTTAGACTACAGATCTTTTAAAATATCTTTTTCTCGCTCTTCTTCAAGTTTATTACTGTAGTATTCTATATTGAGTGAGACTTGATATTGCTCTCCTTTGAGAAAAATAGCGATAGTCGAAAATGGAGTAAACCAATATGCCTCGAAACTCATATCGCCATTTCTTACAAGTTCTCCATTCGTATATATCTTTTGTTCATAACTTGAAGCCGTCGTTTTCTTATCGTTGCTAAATGGCTCACCATATTTTTTCGTTAACAATTCAACGAGTTTGTTGTAATTGCCTACACAATTATCGGAGTTATTATTGAGAAAAATGTATTTCCCGCTTGTAAGTTTATTTCCGGTAAAACGATATGCGCTTAAACATTCAAGCCCTGCAACATATGTTGTAAACGCATATATTCCGTTCATATTGAATTCATCCGCCTTACCCTCTTTTCTTTTAACGTCAGCCAAAGAATCGCCCCAAAAACCTTGACGGAAATCCGGCTCTCTTTCCATCTCTGGCACTGCTCCAATAAAAATCAGTTGTTGTTCATCATTTCCTGCAATAATCGTCATAAATGTTGGAGCCGTTGACATCCACATTTTTATATTCCCTTTCTCGACACCTAAATTTCCCATATTAAACGTAGAGAGGTCGATGTCATTCAAAGAAAGTTCAGGCTTTCCGAGTTTATGATTTACAATTTGTTGAATATCTGCGGATACAATTCGACTTATAGAATCCAAAAGTTCTGGAGTAGGCATCGAAACAATAGCTGGCTTTTGTGTTTGATTATCGTATCGAACAAATGTCATTGTTTCGTATTTCCCAATATAAATATCTCGCAATAACCAACTGCCTGTCGAAGCATAAACGTCGGGAATGGAATCGGTACTGACTACGATTCTATCATTGTATTTTTCTTTGAATGCTTCCTCAGACAATTTCCAGTCGAAAGAATTAGCAAGGTCGAAGAAATCAATCTTATTTTGAGCAAATGAGGTCAATGTTGCTCCAGCAAAAAGTAATAAAAAGGCCAGTCGTTTCATAGTCGTATAATTTTAGTCATTTCTTCTATTTTGCAAATAAACCGTCTAATGCTCGTTTAATTGCCTGACGAATATCATCCGCTTCGGTTGATCCCTGTCCTTCTGCGGTACAAGAGCATATCATTTGGTTCGTATCTGCCGATATGAATTGGATCGTTACCTCTATCGTATAGCCTAATCCACGATTTCGCCTGCCACTTTCGCCATAGTTTACAATTAGCGTCTCTTTTGCTAATTCGGGATTCAGTTCAGGCAGTATTACATATCCTTTTTGAATCAGTATTCCTGCAATGACATCGCTGGGGTTGACGCTTTTGGTCGTTGATGATCCGTATATTCCATATTGTCCGCCATAGGCACTTCCCGTACTGGAGGTTAATTCCTTAGTCGGTGAAATGTAAGCATATTTGAACATTTCAATCGGAGATTTTTTTACAATTATCGGAACACGGAGCGGCGCACAAGCTCCCAATATTAGAATACCGCAAGCAGCGAAAATCAATCTTTTAAGCAAAACCATACGCAATAGTTATATGTTCTCCAGTCCCTACAAGAACTATTATTAACCACGAAGCGTGGAACTGCATGCCACGTCTTTATTTGGAGGTCGTAGGAAACCTTGCATACAGATGTAGTGATAGCAGCCCACGCTATATGCGTGAGAACCACTATGCCATCTGAGTATGCAATTTGAAAATTTCCTACATTTATAAAGTAAGATTTGGAAATGAAAACAAGAGCTAATCAAATGAAGATAAAACACCGTTATATCAGTATATTATAACGGTTATTGCATTTTCACTTAGTTGCATCCTTTGCAGTTGTTTGGTTCTTTTTGGGTGTATTTTTGTTTCTTATTTGTTTCTTTATTCGGATTATTCTTTCTACCTTTGCGGCAGAAATAACGAGCAAAAAGAGAAATTATGCCCCGAGTAAAGAAACCCGCGAAAGTCAAGGAGCCGATCCGTCTTCGGATGAAAGAATTGGCCGACGGCAGCAAGAGTCTGTATCTCGACATATACCGCAACGGCAAACGGTCGTATGAATATCTGAAGATGTACATCATCCCCGAAACGGACGATAATGCCCGCAAACGGAATGCAGCGACCATGACGGCGGCTAATACGATCAAGTCTCGGCGCATCATCGAACTGACCAACAGCGAAGCGGGAATCAAGCGCGCCGACGACAAAGAAGCGGTGTTACTGCTGGATTGGATGAATACCTACATGGAGAACCAGCAGAAACGCGGCAAAAAGGACGGACACCAGATTAAGGTCGCTATCCAGATACTGAAAGACTATGCAGGGGAACGGGTAACTATGGAGCAGGTGGACAAAACCTTTTGTCAGGGATATATCGACTATCTTTTGACGGAATACCGTCCGCAAGGAAAGCCCGTCTCGAAATTCACGGCACAGAACTATTATCGGGTGCTGAACGGAGCGTTGAACGCCGCTGTCCGTGCCGACGTAATCAAACTGAATCCCTTTACGAAAATCGGTAACTCGGATAAGATACACCGTCCCGAAAGCAAGCGGGAGTATATGACTATCGAGGAACTTCGGGCATTGATCGCTACTCCGATGAAGAACGAGGCGGTAAAACAGGCTTATTTGTTCTCCTGCTTCTGCGGACTGCGGATAAGCGATATTATCAGTTTGAAGTGGAAAGACGTGTTTGTCGATAGAGGACAATACCGTTTGGCCGTATCCATGCAAAAGACCAAAGAGCCGATTTATCTACCTCTTTCCCCTGAAGCGTTGAAGTGGATGCCGGAACGTGGAGAGAAGACATCGGAAGATCATGTATTCGATTTGCCGAGCCCAACGATGATAAACACGCTTCTCAAACCTTGGGCGAAAGCGGCTGGAATAGATAAGCGGTTTTCGTTCCACACCAGTCGGCACACGTTTGCGACGATGATGCTGACGCTCGGTGCAGACCTCTACACGACCTCGAAATTACTCGGCCATGCAGATGTCAAGATGACGCAGGTGTATGCCAAAATCATCAACCAGAAAAAGGATGATGCGGTCAATTTAGTAAACGGATTGTTCGACTAAAGCAGCTGCCGAATTTTAGGGTTGCCCGATGTTTTTTGCTGGTGCAGTTTATTCCCGCGCGGGCATATATAATTCTGTTTAGTTTAGTATTTCTCTATATATAGGGCAAGAAAACTAAAGTAAACCGTTTCGTAAAAACAACTGAAAAGAAAGCGCATAGGTGTATAACGATAGCGAAGTTTATAAAACTTCCAAATCAAATATATACTTTCATATTGACAAAAAACACCGCTGAAGCACAATGCCAGCGGTATTCTTTTTAATCCCCCTTTTTATGAATATGGGGCTTAAGAGCGTATTCCCTGGTGTCTGCTTGTTGTCTCTTTGACGTCTGTCTGGTTTCCCTGTGGATTTTGCAATCCTTTTTGGTCCTGGCTTAATTCCCATGTCTATTAATTTTAAGTTTAAAAAATAAGGACAATAAAAATGCCAATCATGTATTTGGCACAAAATAGCCATATTTATGGCATAATAGTGTCATTTTGGCAGATTATTTGTGATCTTTTTTAGAATTACATTGGACAATCTTACAATTTCTGCTTGCAGATTGTATGGCAATCCTCCCGACGCAGTAAGGCGGTTGGGGTATTAGGCTCCCCCGAAATAAATTTCGTGGCACATGGATAAGTTCATGTAGTATTATATAATGGCAAAATAAAATCAGCCCCAAGACACTTGGGACTGACCTCTTTCGCATACAGAAGTCTGATAATGAGCATCAATAATTAAGTATAATATAAGATGCTTACTCTGAGGCTATGTCTATGGCGAAATAATTAGCAGACATATTATTTGATTCCTTAATTTCTAATGTTGTTGAACTTTGGAACATATTTTCATGTGATTGAAAGCTTGTGTTTTCAATTTCTTTGTATTGGTTTGCCGGGAAGGCTGCATTATTAATTGCATCTATAAAATTCTCGGAGAACCCCGCCTCTTTTAATGTACTATTTAACGATTTCATCTTCTTTGAGGAGTTAATGGAATATTAATGGGAGCTGCATTTCTTATGACACAATAGTTGTTGGAAACAAATATTTTAACAATTCCTGTATTTTCAAATATCCAATAAAACATTGCCCACATTCGTCGCATAGCTTTATCCAGCCCATCAATTGACTCTGAATGGGTAATTTTAAGTTTACAGACATTCCAAGCAACATCCCTATTAATAGCATGACCATGGCTTTTCCAGTTGCTATGACTACATAAAAGATTAGCTATTTCATTAGCTCTTTTTATTTTTTCATCGTTTGTAACAGGTGTATTTGTTGAAGAATGAGTATTCCATGCTTTGAACTTGAATTTAACAAGAAAGTCTTTAACCATATCGATTGAATACTTGCTTGCACTTTGCGCTAATCCAATATCTCGCGCATCCATATTTCTCAGTAACTGAATATCCGTCCAATCCGGTTGCTGATTTTGTTTGAGTTTTTCTTCTCCTCTAATACGAATTCCTTCTAATGCTACCAATATTGACTGTGCAGGAATAAATCGACCTTCCTTATTCGGAATTTGAGGATCTATAGGACCAAATTTTGATTGAGCAGACATGATAATTTCATCTCCTGACATAATTAAGATTGTACCTGCACTCATCGCCATATTTAGAACGATAAAATTCACTTTTTCAAAGCGAGGTCGTAGTACGTTAACAAAACTATTGACCTGATTTGCAGACCCTCCAGGAGTAACCAATACTATATCTATTTCTTTTGCATCAGCAGGAACCGACGATATCATCTCATTAAAAGGAAGATCATCTGTTCCATCGATTGAATTGTTTATATTGCCTTGAACTACATTTGTAACATAACATACAACAGGATTATTTCTAACAGCATATATTTCAGATATACTACGTCTGATTTCTCTGAGAACATCCAAATTATTGTATTGATAACCAAGCAGACTCTCAAATTCTCTGCCGTCTTGCATTACATCTAATAACGAATTAGATATTTTTATACCTATTGGATTCATGAGTTTATTATGATAATCGATTTATTTCTAATTTGATTTGTTCTATTACTTCTTTATTGGCTATTTCTCCATCCAAACTAAATACTATAAATACATTTCCGCCATATTGCTCTTTGAATGATTCGAAACTCGCTTTCATCCGTTCCGTTAGAGAATAACTTCCGAAATTGGCACTTGCAGTTATCGGCTT
>OGRC01001002.1_pt1 | contig 20311 bp, 19 predicted proteins | sample 1553431 | NCBI WGS metagenome assembly OGRC01 (sample SAMEA2580064, study PRJEB22360) | human gut metagenome | biome: human gut; feature: human-associated habitat; material: faeces | place: Denmark | collected 2008/2010
TATCTTTGTATTTATAATCAAGCCATATGGCACGATTAACTTAATTCGGTAAATACCGCTTATAAAATACATTCATTTCACATAGGCACAGTATACCACATTTCCTGTGTCTATGCGATAACATTTACTGCTTCTTTCGATATGAACTCATCTTCTCCACAGTAACCTCCGGATAGAAATACGTCAGAATCGTTGACTTTGGAACACCTGCAGCAAGAGCTTTCTTCACTTCCTCTTTCTGCTCTGGTGTATATGACCAGTGCAGCATTCGGTTTGTGATAGTATCCTCCCACTTAGGCTTTTCCCTCTCTGGATTCCTTACAGGCTTAGCACCAGCACTTCCATTAGAAGAGTTGGCACTTTCTGTAGTATCAGACTTCTGCGACTCATCGACATACTCAAGCTCATTTGCCTGTTCCCTGTCAATCTTTGCTTTCTGCTCTGCTTCATCCTGCATGGAGAATCTCCTGCTTAATTCCGCATCACCAAGCATCATAAACTGCTCATAGGTAAGAGAATCAATATACACATTCTCGCCCTTATCCTTCAGTTTTTCATAATACTTAACTGCCTTGTCTGAAAGAATCTCAAATGGCGGACCGATAAGATTATCTGCTCCTCTTATCTGATGAACATAAGGCTCTCCCTTGCCATCTGCTGTCTGGTTAAACATCGGATGATTGAATGGTATAAACTTATTGTCCATGATTGGATCAAAGCCACGGATAAAGATAATGCACTTCTTGTTATCCAGCTTTCTGACTTCATCGGGTGTAAACAGTTCTCTTCCTAACACATCATAATTCCTTGAAGAGCTTCCCTGTCTGCCCTTTGTCTCTCCACTTGACTTCTTATCAATCGTACCTTTTCCAAGCAGCTCCGACACATACTTATGCGTACTCTGCTCATTGCCACCAAGGTAGATGAAAGTATCACAGTTGCCGGGAATTGTCTCCCAGGTATCTTTGAAAAGTGCCTTTAACTGGGCAAAGTTCTGAATGATGATGATACTTGAAATCTCACGGCTTCGCATTGTCGATAACAGCGAACAGAAGTCATCTGGCAATGCAACATTCGCAAATTCATCTAACATAAAAGTCACATGGATTGGCAGTCTGCCTCCACAGTTGAAGTCTGCCTGATAGTACAATTCCTGAAATATCTGCGTATATAACATACCGATAATAAAGTTATAGGATTTATCACTATCCGGGATTACACAAAACAGTGCTGTCTTTGTCTCCCCATCCCCATTTACTCCAATACCGATATCGGACAGATTAAGCTCATCTTTTGAGAGCAGTCGTAAAACCTGCTTATTCTCAAGAAATGCAAGTCTTGAGTTGGCACTTATGATAATGGAACGGACTGTATCTCCTGCACCTCTCATACATTTGTTGTACTGCTTGACTGCCGGATGATTGGCTCCAAGTGGAGAACTTTCCTCTAAAAACTTCATACGCACATCCAGCTTTGATGCCTTCCCCTGCTCTGTAACCTCTGCCTCTCCAAGAAGCTTCAGTACTGTCTCGAAGTTTCTCTTTGCCGGCTGTACCTCCAGCCACACATAATAAAAGATAGACTGTAAGAACAATCCTTCCGCTTTTTCCCAGAACGGATCACTTGGTGTCGCTCCCTTTGGTGTCGTATTGCTGATAAGGTTTGTAATCAGCTTGACCACATCTGTTTCCTCTCTGATATAGGAAAATGGATTGTAACAGTCTGATTTATCCATCTCTAACAGATTAATGACTTTCAGGTTATATCCGTTATTTTTTAACATCTGCCCGCAGCTTCTAAGGATTTCTCCCTTTGGATCGGTACAGATAAAGGAACAGTTATGCGGCATCTGCATCAGATTCGGCTTTACTTCATAAAATGTTTTTCCTGCTCCGGAACCACCACAGATAAGGATATTTCCATTGAGCTTGAGTCTCCTGAAATCCAGCGACATCTTCACATTCTGGCTGAGTATCCGGTTGAAATTTTCATCCTTATCTGCAAGTATCTTGTTGACCTGCTTCGGATTTTCAAATCTTGCCGTACCAAATTCTTTGCCGGGCATATAGTTTCTCTGACTGGTGTAATACATGACAATAGCCATCGCATAGATACCTAATGCAATGGCTACTGCTTTTACTGTATTAGAATTGTAATAATTGGCAAAAGGAACAGCACATACTTCATTGAATCTGTCCATAAATTCATTAAAGGCAATCCCTTCCGTCCACGCACCATTTATCAGATAACCAAGATACCCTGCTAACACTGCACCCACAAGAATGAATATCAGTGACGGCTTTTTCTTTGTTGTCTGCATAGGCTGCTACCTCGCTTTCTTTGTGGTAACAGTTTTCTTCTGTGTGGTCTTTTTCTGCTGCTTCTGCACTTTCTCGTAACGCTCCCTGACAGATGATTCCACCTTATCATAGTGAGTATAAAGCTCGGTTCCTTTCTGGGTTGTCACCACACGATTCTGCTCATCGTAGAGCTTATAATCCTTGGTTGAATCAAGGAAGGTAAGCATTGTCTTTCCACCATGAATCTCCATGATGTTTTCCTTACGGAGCCATACATATTTTGCCTCTTCTCCCCATGTGCCGGGAACTCTGGTCTTAACAGCATGGTCATTCTCTTCGATAATCAGCTTCTTGCTGATAGTCACATCTGACAGGTTCGCATTCTTTGATGCCGCAACCGCCCTCATTCTCTCAGCAAGGTCCTGATAACCTCTGACACGATTAATAAATGCATCCTTGTCCATCATTACTGTATGGGTGCCATCTTCATTCTTGCTGCCAAGCACACCGATTGTCTCAAGCTGTCTGATAACACTTTCAGCCTGCTCACCATTGATACTGAAATTCTCCTTGACCTGATCCACACTGATAGCTTTCTTTTCCATTGCAAACATTCCTACCTTTTCAATCAGTCCGTCAATAGCGGAATTAACCCTATCCCCTTCTATCGTGTGGCTTTTCTCGTTTCCCTGCTGTTTCTTCAAAAAATCCATCAGCTTGCCAAGTGATTTTTCATCTCCATTCTTCAGATAATCGTCAAATGTGGCAATCTTGCCAAACTTGAGCTTCTGTATCATCATATTCACACGGGGAACTGCCTCTGTATGAAAGATTACCTCACTCAGTCCGTCTTTCCTGTTGCAGTCCGGAAGTACTGAATAGAGTATTCCATACTTCTTTGCCATCTTTTCAACCTTTTTCATATCTTCGGTATTAAACTGCAATACCTGTAAATCGCCACCCTTTAAGAGCAGCTTTCTCATAGATGTCTTACCAAGAGACTTCTCATAATCAAGCATCCCTTTTAAGAAATCTATTGCCTTCTGCATGGCAGCAATGCCGCCGCTTCCTACCTTCATAGCAATCTCAATGCCATCATAAGCTACACGGATGATCTGCACCGCTTCCTGAATCTCTTCTGCCATTATCGCACCTCCACTTTCTCTCTGACTGTTGTTTTAAGTGTTTCTGTCTCTGTAGTACGGATTTCCTCGGCTGATACATCAATACCATAAGCAGTCAAAATATCTGCCAGATGATTGATTGCTTTTTCCTCCTCGATACGGTACATTTCAAGTGCCACAAGCAGGTTTTCCACCTGTTCTACCCATGCAGGCTTCATATCATATTTAGACCTGTATGTGACCATAATATCGTCCGACTCAGCCTTATCCGCTGAATGTGCCAATGCTTCAATAAGAGAAATCGTATCTTCCTTGCTGCCGCTTCTGAATGCGAACTGGACAACAAAGTTTTTCTCTTCCTCTGTAAACTGATGCTCCACACCATTCATCTCTGTTACTGCTTCATTTACTACTGCTAAATTCATAAGTTCCTCCTAATCTGCCATACTGTTTTCAAGCACAGCAATCTCAATGATTTCCTTCATCTTTTCCGCTGAAATGTTGTTGTTTATAAGCTCTACAAGCTGCGACTCAGTAAGTCCCTTTTCAATTGCACTCTTAATCTGCACAAGCTGCGCCGGAACAAGGTCTCCCGATGCAACCAGCTTTACAATGTCTGCTCTTGACTTTTTCTTAAAAGAAAGCCTTGCAAAAAAGCTCGCCACTCCGCTGTTGCTACTCTTTCTCACACTTCGCTCAATCGGAAGTCTCTGCACCACATTTCCAGAGCCATCAACTACCGGAATCTGATAATAGACCGGAATCCCGTTTGCCACAGCCTGCATATTCTGCGGAACTGCAACTGTATCTACTATCTTTTTATCTGCCTGTTGTACGGACTGGCTTTCCTGCGGCTCTGCCTTACTTTCTGCCTCTTTCTTATTCTCTGTGGCAACACTTATGATCTTATCTTCCAATGACTCTATTCTGTCTCCCATACGCTTCATCTCCTTATCCTTTTTCTCAATATCATCCCTGAGTCTTGCAATCGTACTGCTTGCCTTATTCAGTTCATTCTGCTGACTGTTGATAAGAGCATCCTTATCCTGGTTCTCCTTGACCAGACGCTCCCTGACTCCCTCATCATCTTTGGAAGTTTCTATTTCAGAAAGCTTCTTATTCAGGGCATCATACCTTTCATTCTGATGATTGATCTTTGCAACCACTTCATCCATCTGAGAAATGAGTGCTTTCACATACTCAGACTCTTCCGGAATCTGTTTCTTGACTTTATTCAGCTGTTCCAAAACTTCCTCATATAATCGTCGCATGGTAATAGGTTTTTCCCCTTTGTCCATGACCTCCTTAATTGTCTGAACAGGTACACCCTTTTCATAAAATTCGAGAGACACCTGCATCTGATGAACCGAATACTTGGTATTCTTGATAATATCAATCACATCTTTTGGAACATCCTTATGCAGACACTCCGATAAAATCTTCATCTGTTCAATGTCGTAGGACTTATTGAGATAAAGGCTGATTTCCTCCTCTGTCAGTCCATATTCATAATCACTTTTTACAAGAGCAATCGTATCCTCGCTGAAATGCTTATTTCGGAGAAGCTGCAATTTTTTCTCGATTGCTATTGCACTAAGCGGTTCTCTGTTTTCTTCCATATATGCCTCCTAACTACTAAAAAAACAGCCTAACGTTCTGGCTGTTCTTTCCTGTCTCGTATTGTCTCTTTGTTGTACTGTGCATCTTTTCCATCTGATACGCTGTCTGGAATAAGACTCTTCCATATAGATTTACCAATATTCAACTCTTTGAATACTGCCCTTTCTTTTGCACATGCTTTGGAATACTCCTCTTTATAATGTTTACGCAATGCTTCCACCTCTTCTAGGCTATATCCCTGTGATAAAAGCTTTTGTTTCAATGTTTCCCATTGCAGATGCTCATCCGTAAAAAATTCATCTCCCTGAAGGAAAGACTTCTCAGCAGGTTCTAACTCTTTCATATCATCTGCTATATCAAAAAGTTCTCGACTTCTCTCCCTAGCCTTATAAATGCGGCTTTTCTCTGCTGAGACTTCTTTTCTTTTATCTGTCAATGAGCTGATTACACTGACAAGCTCCTCCGCTGAATGAATGTCATGATTGACAAGGAACAAATACTCCTCCTGCAGTTTATGCATCTTACGGATATCTTCCTTATACTTCCATACCTGACTGTATGGCTTCTTTTTCAGCTTTCCTATCCGGTATAGCTTTGCATAGTATCTCTTTTGAAGTCCCGACATCTTTGCCCTTCGGTATCTTCTCACCTTACACTTACAAAGGACCGGTTGTACCTCTTTCTGCTGTTCCCTGTAAAATGAAATATCCTCTTTTTCTATCCTTTCCCGGATTGCCTCATCAGAATACATGTCCCCTAATGTCTTACATCTGCGAAATCTCGTCATTCCTTGTGGCTTTACCGCCAGATACTTTCCCTGCTTGACCTCATATCCTTTGTCAGATAACAGTTCCAGAAACTGCTCATAATTTCCAGCCTGCAGGATGCAGGAATCCAGGTCTCTCTTAATCATATCTGCCCACACAAAACTGCCTTCACGATATTCGCTCCAGTCCTTATAGCTTTCATGCTCTTTTTCCTTATTGCCATCATCAACATCAATGATTGAAAGACCATATTCCTGACACAGCTTATTCGTGATTGGCTGGATATACTTTGCCCAGTCTCCCTTTTCATAGCGGTACTTTTTCCCATCCACAAAACTCACACTGTTAAATACAATATGTGAATGAACATGTGCTGTATTATCATGCACCACATATACTGCCTCGTATGATTTTCCAAGATACTCTTCCACGAATCTGCGGGTTATCTCAAATGCCGTATCAGAATTCACTTCATCTTCCTTAAATGAGAGAATGATATGATATCCCTGCCTTTTATCAACTTTTCCAAACTTCCGTTTTGTAGCTTTCATCTGTTCAAATGCAGAATCAACCTGACAGTTGATTGCACCTATAAGCCTTCCATCCTGTGTTTTCTCCGGATTCATCACATAATCAAGAGATCTCTTCAGATGTTTTCCGTGAAAATGCCCACCACAATCCTTCATATTAAGGATTTTACTGATTGCCAATCTTTACCACCGCCTCATCTACCTTCTGATTCAGTTTTCGCATATAAGCTATCAGCTGTGTCTTATCTTCCTTGGAATACAGCCCGGCATTGCTGTTAAATACTATCTGATTGATGTTAATGCCGATTCGGTTGACCTCATTGATGAGTTCTTTCAGAATCTTCCTTACTTCCGGATAATCATTTGGTTTCTGACTGATAAGAAGACGGATATACTCTGCCTCATTCATTCCATTATCACATGCCTTTTTTGCAAGCATCTTAGCTTCCTCTGGCATTAGTCTTAGTGTTTTCCTAACACAATGAACTTTATCTGCCATAGACTCACCTTCCTCTCTTACCCGTACTATAATCTTTAATTCCTTCTGCAACTGTCACTGCAGCTTTTTCCAAATCATCCCTGCTACTTAGATGACTAATGAATGATTCCACCAAAGCAGCTGCCATTTCATCAATCTCCTTTGCATAACAGGTCTTTTCAAACAATCTGTCCAGCCTCTTTTCATCTGCTTTCAAACTGTCATACTTATCCTGATACTCACTGTAATCTTTAAAATCCTTTGGATCATTCCTATGTGCATCAGCATCAAGTATCAGTTCATAATTCCATTCACAAACAGTATCTATAACATCATCTATCGGATATGGTTCAATTTCACCATTCTCCTCAGCCACATCCTGTCTGTACATCTTCCCATCAGAATCTATGCCAATAGCATAATCATGACCTTCCATATAGTTAAGCATAATTGCAGCATCTTCTATCGAAGGGTTAAGTAAGATATCAAATGTGTCTGCCCAGGCAATCAGTTCTTCTGGTTTTGTAAATAGCGTAACTTCTGCATCCATTGCTTCCTTGCACCTCCTTATCCGTGTTTAGTAAATATTCACCAAAGCTCCAGTCTCCGGTTAGTCCCCGGCGACTGCTAGATACGCATTAGAGACATCTCTGTCCTAATGCCATCTAGTTAGGGAGAAAATCTCCCTAAAACCCTCTGTTTATGGAAGTGGGGGCGCTTTTTGCCCCCACTTTGCTACTTTGGGGGCGCTTTCTGCCCCCATTTTGTTATTTTGGGGGCGCTTTCTGCCCCCACTTTTATACTGAATTCAATCCGGTTTTTATCGTGTCCGAATTGCGGGGGCGCTTTTTGCCCCCACTTTGACATTTTGGGGGCGCTTTCTGCCCCCACTTTGCTGTTTTGGGGGCGCTTTCTGCCCCCACACATCAAAATCCGATTTCTCATGCCCTGACTGGTTCATCTGCTCTCTGATTCATCTGGTTCAGATTAAGCTTTGCAGCCACAAGCCACTCGTTGTAATCCTTATATCCGGCTGGAGGCGGACAGTCTTCTACCTCATATCCAAGCTCATAATACTTTCTCATAAGTTCAGCTGCTGCTTTTCTCCCCGGCTCATCTCCATCAAGGCAGAACCGGATGGAAGTTATCTGCGGATGTTCCCGAAGAAATGTTTCAAGTGGTGCATCTGCAAGCATCCCAAGTGCCAGCTTATTTGATTCATAATCCGTGAAGATATCAACATAACTCATAAGATCGATTGCTGCCTCAAATACTACAAGCTCTGTACTGTTTTCATTTACCACATTAAATCCATAGTTCTTATCATTTCCTGTGACATCACACTTGAATGGCTTGCCCTGCTTATCAAACACGCCCCGCATACTTGCAAACCTTGTCACTCCATTTTTATCATTTCCTCTGAAAACAACATTGTGGTAATGCCTGCTCTCATAAATCAGTCCATCTTTTAAAAACAGATCTATGACTACTCTGCTGATTCCTCTCTCCTGATTCAGATATGAAATAAGATAGGAATTATCTCCTGCCGGTTCCGGTAGGACAAATGGCTTTCTCTCTTCTGTCTGCTTCTGCGATACCTGATGAACAAGTGGCTGCTTTACAGGATTCTCGATTCTTCTGTATCCTGCAAAATCTAAAAGCCAGAACACAGCCTCTTTTACACTCATTCCACAAAATACCCGTAAGAAATCTATCTGTGAGCCGCCATTGTTGCCTTTGTCAAACTGCCTTGACCATCTGTACCAATGGCTTCTGTTATAGATACGGATGGAATCCATCTCCTTTAAAGTGTGGTATTTGCCAATCCTCTTTACTGTATACCCAAGGCTTTCAGCAACTGCACACAGGTCAACACTCTTTGCTATGGCAAGCTCTTCATCCGTAAATCTTCCATCCATGCTTTCACCTTGCCTTTCCCTGCTCTGCTACAAGCGGTGACTTGATATCAAGTGTCCGGTAATCTGTGCTCAGGGTAATCTTAGGATTATCAATCATGCCTTTTTCCCTGAAACTGAAAAATTCACGATTGTCTCCACCGACTATGATATGGTCAATGAGCGGTATTCCCATCAGTTCACACAGCTTGTTCATGCGGTCCGTCATCATCGTGTCTGCCTTGCTTGGGAATACGTTCCCGGATGGATGACAATGGATTAACATCATGCTTGCAGCATTGCTTAAGATACTTGATTTAAACAGTTCTCTCGGATGTGCCATTGCCTCATTTAAAGAACCAACACTTGCAAAATGCACATTGATAGGTTTTAAATCTGACCTTAGATTGACCACACACACTACTTCCCTGTCAAACTGGCACATACAGTCTCCCATGACAGCAGCTATATCCGCCGGATTGTTAAAGGTGTGCTCCGAATAAATCGGAGCATCCTTTACAAGTCTTACCGAAACCACATCAAGCTTGAAGTCATTCTTCTTTGGCATCAGACACCGCCTCCTCTCCAAACTCGACACGGATAACAAAGTCACCTTTCTGGCTGTTTATGAGAGCAATGAGTTCTTCCATTGTAAGTTCCTGCTCCATAACTGCCTCCTATCTGGACTTTTCCTTCGCATCATATACAAGGGGAGGTTCTGCAACGATACCATCAAGTCTCTTGTTCGGTGTATCAGTTGCAAGGGTGAGTTTTCTTAAATCCTTATCATAGTGATATACCTGATTAGAAAGTCTCTCGTCCAAAGACACCTCCTGCATATTTACCTCGACTACCATTTGTGCTAGCATCTCAGGGCTTCCCATATCTGAAGATACTGCAATAACCTCATGCACGCTCGAAGGGAGAATATAAAGGTCACTCTCTAAACTCTCTGCCAGCTCATGAAGCTCATTCTCATAAAGCATGGATGCTGCACCATTGATACCCTTTTCATTGGAAATCACCCACATCGTCTGCTCCGGTGGAATCTCAGCTATCATCATCTCTGCGATCTCCTGTGGCATCCCATCCCTTGCGAACATTTCTTTCATAATGTCATTCATGCTACGAACGACAGGTGGGAAGAGTCTTCTTGTGTTTTCCGCTGCACACTTAAAGAGCTGTTCCTCGCTCATTCCAAGTCTTTTCGCAAATTCATTTGTAATTTTTGAACTCTGCACCGCATCCTTATCTGCACTGATTATTACCTTATACACAATAGAAAGATCCTGGAACTCTCTGTGCGGCACCTGTTCCAAAAATGTCTTATTCTGCTCTGTATTGATGAGCTGGAATACAATCTTCTCGTTAGCATCCCTCATAATGCTGTCCACATCAACAACCGGAGCCTGCTCATATGCCCTTTCCATAAAGTCACATGCAGCCATAAGTGTTTCCTCAAGATCACCACAGTCCTGATACTTCTTATACATGTCATTGATATAAATCGTAGGCGAAATATTCCTGCCTTCCTCTCGTAAGATGATGCCATCAAGAGTCACATTCACCTTTTCCACGGGTTCTGCCACAAGCTCCATTCCTTTGAACTTCTCAGGCATATAATCCATAAACTTTTCTTTTACTACTTCCTTAAAAATCTCGTAATTCATCATATTACGGTTCCTCCTTAATCTAAAAAAGCAGGGAACATAAGTCACTGGCTTACATTCCCCGCAAGGTTAATTGTTACTGTTTATTCTTTTTCTTTCTTCCACGAAGTCCTACTCCAACACCTGTAATAAGTGCAAGTGCACCGATTCCAAGATAAAGAAGCGGATTTGCATTGTCGCCTGTCTGTGGAAGCTTAGGCTCTGTCGGTACATTGACAAGCTTAAGAGTTGTTACAACAACATCCGGTGCATTGTCATCATATCGAAGAGTTACATCGTGAGCTGTTTCATCAAGGATATATCCGTCAGCTGCTTTTGTCTCAACTACTGTATAATGGATATCTTCCTTAAATGAACCATCCTCATTGTAAGTACAGATAGGAAGCTCCTTGCTCTCTGCATGACCATTCTTGTCAGTAGTGAGTGTGTCAAGCACCTTTCCATCCTTATCCCTTACTTCAAATACAACACCCTCGATCGGCTTTCCGGTTACTTTGTCAGTTTTCTCAATGACAATCTTACCGACTGCCTGTTCATCTTTCATGGATACCTTCTGGATTTCTGCTGTCTCCTTTACTTCAAAGGTTACATCACTTGCCACCTTATATCCATATGGTGCAGATTCCTCTCTGAGTGTGTACTTTCCGACAGGAAGTCTCTCAATCATATGAGTCTTTCCTGCCTCTGATGTCCAGCTCTCAACAAGCTTTCCATCATCAATAACTGAAAGCTTTGCTCCAGGTAATTCTTTCTCTCCTGTGATATCAGTCTTTGAAATCTCTACCTTAATCGGTGCGTTTTCAAATGCTGCCTCAAACTCGATAACCTTTACCTTATCTCCCTGATATGAAGCATCCACATCAAAAATCTTATCAGACTTCACATAGCCCTTTGGTGCCTCAATCTCTTTGACATAATACTGTCCAAGTGGAAGGTCAGAGGTAAATGCTGCCTTTCCGTCCTTGCCTGTTACTGTTCTCTCAATCTGTGTATCAGCTTTTACGATTACCTTGCCATCTTTGTTCACGATATCTTCTTTCGCAAATAAACCGAATACTGCTCCTCCAAGTGCTTCCTTAGTCTCTGAATCAGTCTTGGTTACAGTAATCTGCACTTTCTGACGCTCATTTGTCACATCCATTCCTGCAAATACAACCTTTGTATTCTGGTCGATATAGGAAAGATCTGCCTCAATCGGTGTCTCATCTAATACAAATCCATCAATGGTCTTTGTCTCAACAAGATAATACTTGCCAAGTGGAAGGTCATCAATTCTTGCGATACCCTTATCATTTGTCACGATGGTTGCCACCTTGTCTCCTGCCTTATGATATACAGTGTCAAGTCCGTCAGCACTTACGATATCCTCTTTTGCATATACATCAAAAGTTACTCCTGCAAGGCTGTCCTTGAAGAAATTGAAGATAAAGTCGTACCAGTAACCCTTCATAAGAGTAGTATCTGTTACAAATTCGCCGTCCTTATTGATAACGATGGAACCTGTAGGAACTTCATCCTTCATCTCTACATGTTGCACTTTGCCTGTGTCCTCAACTGTAAACTGGATATCTGCTGCCTTGAGATATCCGTAAGGAGCAAACTCCTCACGAAGTGTGTAAGTCTCGCCTACGACAAGTCTCTTGATCACATGTGCTTCCTTAGCATCAGATGTCCATGTGTCTACCACATTTCCATCCTTATCAAGTACAGTAAGTGTTGCACCTGTAAGCTCTGCACCGCTTGTGATATCTGTCTTTGTAAACTCAAAGGTTGTAGGAGTGTTCTTATACTCGCTGTTATATACAGCAGTCTTAACATCCTGTCCCTGATATTTTGTATCTAAGTTTACTACTTCCTCATTTGTCACATATCCGGCGGGCTTTACAAGCTCCCTAGCAACATATTTTGCAAATGGATAATCCTTAACAAAAGCAATCTTTCCATTCTCATCAGATGTTGCCTTCTCAAGAAGTGTGCCTTTCTCGATAATAACCCTGCCATCAGCATTCTTGATATCCTCATCTGCATAAAGACCAAATACTGCACCTGCAATCGGTGTGTTATCTTCTGCATCAAGCTTAGTCACTGACATATCAAGCTTCTGTCTGTCATCTGAGAAAGTAAGGCTTTCCTTGATAACAGGTGTCTTATCATCCACATATGTGAATGTCACTTTCTGCTCATTCGGATTTAATACATATCCGTATGGAGCTTCCACTTCCACAACTCTGTACTGTCCAAGAGGAAGATTCTTAGCTGTTGCCTTTCCATCCTTGCCAGTTGTAAGCGTTGTCACAAGGTCTCCCTTGCTGTAATACTTAATGCGGTTTCCGTCTGCATCCTTCTGGTTGTCTGCTGTGTAAATATCCTCGGCAGCATAAACTTTGAATTTTGCTCCGGCAAGTGAGCCTTCCTTATAAACAAACTCTTTCTCATATGAGCTTGCAAGAAGTCCACCCTTGAATCCGTCAAGTACCTCTCCCTTCTTTTCTACAGTCAGCTCTCCGACTGCAGGGGCATCGGAATATTCCACAGTAATGATTGCATCATTTGTATCACCATCTGTCTCAAATGCTGTATCAGTATCAACCGAAATGTTGACATACTTATCATTTACAACATATCCGAATGGTGCAGACACTTCCTCAATGCGGTAGTTACCGATTTTCAGTGCCTCCGGTAAGATTAAATCTCCGTCCTCATCAGTAAAGAATGAAGTATGCTCTACCTTTGACGGATAAGTTGTGTACTGCTTCACATATTCGTTCTTATCAATATTGAAGATCTTAAACTCTGCGTTTGGTACAAGTACTGTCTGCTTTGTATCGGAATCCTTCTTGATTACACGAAGCTTTGCAGTAAACTCCCTGTCAAGAAATACTCTCCATGTCTGAGGCTTGTCAGGATGATTCTCGCTGATTTTTACCTCAAATGGCTTGATTGTCTTCATGTTATGCGGAGTCTTTGACTCAACTACCACATAGGTTCCATAAGGAATTGCAATGGAAACTGCATGTCCCTTGTCATCGGATGTGATTGTTGTTGCTCCGTTTTCCCCGATTACTACCGGAGTTGCCTTGTCATAGTCATAACTTCCATCTGCCTTTACAGGTAAAGATGATTTCAAATAAGCTGTGAACTCTGCACCTGCCAATAAGCCTGCTTCAGTATCATCGCCATTGTCAGATACCTTGATAAGCTGGAATGGCTGCTTGATGACCTGCTCTGCTGATGTTGTGCTTCTTGATACCTCTGCTACAAGGTCTCCCTCATAGTCGCATACTACATCATGCTCCTCTTCGTCTAAGAGATACCCCTCTGATGGAGTGATTTCTTTCACATAATAGTTTCCAAGGTAAAGGTTATTGACCTCTGCTTCGCCATTCTTATCTGTTGTAAGTGTTGCTACAAGGTCTCCTGCTTTGAATACGACTCCTGTTGCTCCGTCCGGATGCACGATATCGTTTCTCGCATAAAGACCATAAACTGCACCTTCAAGGCTTGCATCTCCCTGGGCTGCTGCCTTGCCTGATTCCTTGTCTACCTTGTAGATATGAATCTTTGCTGTCGTTCTGTCATTCACAAATGTGTGGCTGAATGATGCCTTTGCCTGTGTTTCAGGTAATACATTGAAATTGAAGCTGTAAACATCTTTACTGTTTCTGATATACGCATATGGTGCCTGTGTCTCTGAGACATAATATCCGTTAGAAATTGGCAGATCCACGCTGTAGCTTGCCTTTCCGTCCTCACCTGTAGTTACTGTCTCAAGAGCTGTACCCTTTGTCACAATAACCTGTCCGGCATAGTTTTTGATGTCATTTCCGGCATAAAGTGTGTACTTGCCGCCATCAAGAGGGTTCTCTGTTTCAGAGTCCTTCTTTACGACAGATACTTCCGCTTTCTGTCTTGTATTCTCAATCGTAGTTGATTCATACTGGACTGTCACAGTCTGGTCCTTATACTCAACTGCTACTGTCTGAGGTGTGGTATTGATTGTATATCCGTCAATGCTCTTAATCTCAGTAACCACATAAGTTCCAAGATGAAGGTCAGATAATACCACCTGTCCGTCAGTTCCCGTTGTAAGGCTTTCTGCCACTACATCGCCAGCACTATACACCTTTGTACTATCTGCCTTGTAGATATCTGCTCCGGCAGTCACCTTGAATGCTGCTCCGGAAAGCTTCTTTTTCTCATAAGTGAAATTGCTTCCATTCCATGAGCTAAGCACCTCACCCTCTTTATAGATTGTGATTGCTCCAAGCTGCTCTTTATCTGTTGCAGAGATTCCCGTTGTCTGTCCTGCTTTTACAGTAAGTGTATGAACCTTACCGGAAAGGACATATCCCTTTGGAGCGGTAATCTCTTTTACATAATAAGTGCCTGCGACAAGTGCAGCTGACTTTGCATATCCGTTTCCATCTGTTGTCATGGTCTGTACTCTGTTTGTGCATCCGCTGTCAGAATAGATTCCATAAACTGCACCGGAAAGCTTCACTCCGCTTGACTCATCTGTCTTTGTAAGCTCACCATATCCGATGTTCTCTGTCTTGACCTTGATATAGGCTTTGATAGGATCTGCTGTCGGTCTTTCAGAAATAAACTCCTGATATCCGCTCTTTCCTGTAAGCCAGAATACACAGCTTGATGTTGTCTCAACCTTGCCGGCATTGGATGTGAATGTTCCTGTTGTAGCTGTGGTATTCACGCTCGTTGAAGAGATTGTAATACTGTTGCCATTCTTATCAACAGAATATCCGCTGATGCCAAAATCAAAATCCGATAAAACACCATTGCTGTCAGATAATGTTGTTTCAAATCTCTGACTTCCCTCATTCCACTTCAACTCATAAGTTGGTGCCTCACTGGTTCTGCGTGATGCAAAACTTGGAAGTGTTGCATTGTAGGAGCTGCTGATATTGTCCCTGAGTCTCTCATAATAGCTGTATGAAGAATCAGGACTTGGTGCTGTGTTACAGAGCTTTCTTGCTGCTGAATCACCGCTTCCAGTTCCAAAGATATCTGCTACAATAACCCATACCATTGCCTGTGTTGCGATATATTCATCACACTGGCTGTTGCTTGGTGCCGCCTTTTGTGTACTGTTAAACCCATAATAAAGGCAGTAACTTAAAAGCTTTCTCTGCTGTGCTGACATTGATGTGCTCGCATCATCGTAGCTGTTCATAAGCTGACCGCCATCTGCTCTTAATCCGAAATTCATACAATATGCAGAATTTCCGTCAAGAATTGAATACAGAATCTTGCCATGATTATATCCGGGCTTCAGCTCACTTACTTCTCCGGAATTTTTGACTGACGCATTCCAGAACGCAATATTTGCCTGCGGACTGGCTGCAAATGCTGTTGTTCCATTCGTAAAGAGTGTTCCAACCAGTGTGAGCATAGCCATAAATCCTGCCATAAAACGCTTTAGTTTCTGTTTCATGTGCTCTTTCCTCCTTAATTTACGCATAAAAAAAGAAAGACATAAGTTTATGGCTTACATCTTTCTTCCTTCTGCTTCTATTCGTTTTTATTTATCTGTGACATCGAAACTCGTAATAGTCTGTGCCGCCTGTCGTGTAAACTCCATCATAACTGATGTAGAATACCGGATCTGTTTCCAAAAGTAACATACTTGCAATATATTCTGCGATTGCATCCTCAGATGATAACCGCTGTCCATCAATGGTACTTGCTTTGTTGAGGTCTGTCTCTACAAACACACTATAATAAGAGCCTTCCATACCATCGTAAGGATAATACTCATTGTACTCTTCCTGCGTGATACTGCCGTCATTCAAATGATTCTGTAAATTCTGCTGTGTGGTAATCATCCCTCCTGCCTGACACTTTGCTGTTGCAAGTGACACAACATTCTGTGGACTGTATGCCACGGATGCAGGCTGTGGATTGCTCACATTGTCTTTCGGACTGTCTGTAGTCTGACCACCATTACCTGCATTACTCTGATTTCCACCAGCTTCCTTATTACCACTCGCAGGAGTTTTCTGTTCCGGCTCGTCATTCTGCTTTGGCTTTTCTTCCTGCTTTGAAGCAGTTTCATTATCAGCTGACCGGTTATCTTCCTTATCAGTCTTCTCTTCTGAATCTTTAGCCTCGGCAATATCTTTCTCTGTCTCTTCAATTTCAACTTCGGTTGCGACCTCTGTGACAGCTTCCGTTGCCATTTCTGCTTCTTCAGTTGGCTTTACACTTTCCGTCTGTTTCTCTGTCTTATTATCAGCCTTTTCCTTACCACCATTACAGGCAGCCATTGAAAAGACCAGTACTGCGGATAATAAGATAATACTTATCTTCTTCATAGTAATCACCCATCCCTTCTCCGCAAGAGGGACGGGCTTTGTGTTCCGTGCCATCCACCCTTGCGGTGAACTATTTATCTGTAATGCACGGGACACATAGGACTGTCCCGTATTCTGTGCATCTTAAACTCCTTTCATTATACCAGCTCTCTTATTTTAAAGAAATACTGCATAAGTCTTCTGTTTTTCTTATAATTTAAGAATAAACCCTTTACCTGCATACGCTCACCTCCTCTCAGAATGTGCCCATTCTTACGAATGAAAGAAATATCCTTGCCACCATAGCGAATAGAAGAAGAATTATTCTGGCAAGTCCTAAGACCAGCTTCAACGCTCCAAGAATTATCCTTAATATCCACTTGAGTATCTCTAAAATTACTGTTCCTACGGCTCCCATAACTCTTCTCATAATAATCAGTCTCCTTTCGACATCCATCCCATTGCAAGTCCTGCAACATCTGCATCGTCCATAACATCTTCTGTAGGTTCTTGTGCTTCACTATTGGCAGCCTGCATTATTACCGGCTGACCAACATTCATCCCGGATATCACTCCGCCTAACAACCTTATGACCTCTTTTCTAGCCTCATTGGTTGCTGCTTCAATGACTTCTTCCTTAATGTCATCAATATCTTCTGACCGGATATATTCAGCCCTCTCTTTTTCCTTCTTCTTGATAACAAAAGTTTCTTTTCCATAATTATCAATGTAAAACTGAATCGCATCTATAATGAACTGGTTCTTAGATTTGAAAATCTTCGGATCAAGGTTCTGAATCACATCATTGATTTTCACATGCTGAGGATTGCTCATGTTGAGGCGGACAGAAGTTTTTACTTCATATTCAAGTCTTCTTCCCATCATCTGCCTCCTTATGATAATCGCTTAGTGCTTTTAAGTCCCATTGTGGCAAGCTGCTCATATCCTCTTGCATTTGCCTTTACATCAAGGTTATAGGAAATGTTCTTAGCATCATGACTACCAAAATTCTTCATCACAACTGCCCCGCCACCGACAAATACAATCGGTGTAGTCTTTAAGTTATACCCAAACTCACGGATTGAGTTATATACCTTATCAACAAAATCCTCTATCTCTGCCTTGATAATGGCAAAGTATTCATCATCAATATCTGACCTGCCATATCGCATGATGTTCTGTATCTCTGACTCGTCTACCTCTCCGTTAAGTTGTCTTACACACTGCTCATTGATAGAACGCATACAGGTAATAAGACCTTTTGGTATCGTCACACACTTTGATTCATCCGGTGACTTGTTGATTACCGGCATAATGTCGATTGTCCAGCTACCGATATCTACTATCAGCGTTTTCTTTGCCATTGTAGGAATCTTGTCCACTACTGCTGCATAACACTGAGGGAATACTGCCACATCATCAATTTCAATATAATACGGCTCATTCTCATATTTGAAGCTTACACGCTTATTCTTTGTCAGGTACTTGATAAAATCATTCTTCTCTGCTCCAAACCTTGTAAGTGGTAGTCCTACGGCAAGGAATACCTTTGCCTCTGCAAGACCTCTTCTTTTAAGTTCCTTAGCTACTGCCGCAAGTGTGAGAAGATAAAAGCTGCCATCTTCGACCTTCGTGTCCTTTACCTCCTGTCTCACAGTTCCAACCTTATAGAACTTTCCTTCATACTCGAGTACATCACCGAAAAGTGCTGGAGTTGTTGTAATCTCCTTAACACCTGTGACAAATACCTGAGAGATTGTTTTCATCATTGACCAGCCATGATCAATGCCGATTACTTCTAACTTGTTATTCATGTTCCTGTCTCTCCTTCCCTTCCGTAATAATTGCTTCCATATCCTGCTCATCTGTACCTTTTCTCCCTTCCTCTTCCATAAGCTGCTCAATAAACCTCTCTGATCTGGACGACATTGCAACTAATGAATATAGAAAAACCAGGATGATACTTATTCCGACCAACACAACAATCCAGCATAGCTTCATGTAAATACGCCTCCTTCTGTAGATTCTTCTAAGGGGCACTTACAATTTGCCTGACATTTTCGTGCCAGTCTTTGGAAATAAACACATTTCAAACATTCGTGGTCTGCCATAAATAGTGCTTTCTCATTTTTGGCTACAATCTTTCGGTAACGCTTTTTCAAATAAGAAACATCATATAAATCCTGCTTGATTTCATTCATGGCATTTTGCTTCATTATCGCTGTATTCAGTGAATTAATGTAGCTGACGAACTTTTCCTCAGTGCTTATATCCACACCTTTAAAAGTTAATTCCATTCACTACTTACCTGCTTTCTACACGGCTCATGCCATGTAGGTGTGCTTTTTTCCCATTTGCCTGCACACATAGGAATTACAGATAAGCCGCATCTGCGTTTACGACGCATTAAGTTAAATTAAATAATGCTATCCTCTCTACCGCCTTTTTGAGAGCCAGGAAGTTCCCTTTGAACACCTTCATAGTTTATTATCCTTCCGCAACAGTATTGACTACCCTTACTCGCTCCACTTTCATTTCTCAATCCTTCAGCACTCTTCGCAAGTATATTTGATTTCCATCAGGTATCTGAACCGGAATTATCACTATATCTGTAATTGTTATTCAATTGTATGAGCTGCTTTGCAACTCGCAGGATTATGATATAGCAAAATTTTGAATCCTTGAACTTCGCCAAAAGAAGTATTTTCAACATATCTATTCTTTTTATGTTAGTCCTCATTTGTGGTCTGTTCGTATTTTCATTATATAGTCCACATTTGTGGTTGTCAATATATTTTCAAAATAATGTACCACTTTTGTGAACTCTGTGTTAAAATATTCATATCAATTTGTTTGAGGTGATTATTAATGGATAATAGACATTCAATTGGAAGTAAAATTCAAAAATATAGAAAATTAAAAGATATGACACAGGACGAATTATCAAAACAGTCCGGTATTTATTTATCTACCATAAAGAAATATGAAAGCGGTGAACGAAATCCAAAACCAGATCAGCTTCAAAAAATAGCAGAAGCTCTTGGCATTAGCGTAACTGTATTTCTTGATTACGATATTAATACTGTTAGTGATGTTCTTTCTTTAGTTATGAAGCTTAACGAACAATCTCCATTGAAAATATCTGCTGATAAGGATAAAGATGGCAACTACATCCCCAGCAGCATACACATGACATTTGAAGATTCACAAATAAATGAAGCTATTTGTTCTTATCTAAATTGTAAACAACAGATAGATTTAATTGCCTATGAGGATAATGATAAAGCTGTGATTGAACAGCAAAAAGAATTTTATGATGATAAGATTAACAGATTGCTCTTATTTAACGAATGTATTAAAAAAATCCGCTAAATTGCGGATTTTCTTTGCTAGGACTCTATTATAATACTTCACTTTACATATCCTGAGTAGTTTATCCCCTACTCAAATAGCTTTGGTAAATCGTTGGTAAAAATCTACTGTAACATCCCCAAAACACTGTAAAATCAAGTATTTTTAATCAAGGTTAGTATATTGCCATGGCACACGAATAAGACTTTTATCATATATTTTAACTCTCTTTCTGATTTTCAAATTTCGTCTAAATTGTACTGTG
>OGRC01001019.1_pt1 | contig 20130 bp, 15 predicted proteins | sample 1553431 | NCBI WGS metagenome assembly OGRC01 (sample SAMEA2580064, study PRJEB22360) | human gut metagenome | biome: human gut; feature: human-associated habitat; material: faeces | place: Denmark | collected 2008/2010
AACTACTACGCAAAAGCAAAACAGATGGAAGGAATGACAGGTGAAAACCTGATGAGAATTCTTGAGTCCAGACTGGATAACGTAATCTTCCGCTTGGGACTTGCCAGAACAAGAAAAGAAGCAAGACAGATCGTTGATCACAAACACGTTCTTGTAAACGGCAAACAGGTAAACATTCCGTCTTACCTTGTAAAAGCCGGAGATACGATTGAGATCAAAGAAAGCAAAAAAGGCTCACAGAGATATAAAGAAATCCTTGAAGCAACAGCCGGCAACATGGTTCCGGAGTGGCTCGATGTTGATGCAGAGAACCTGAAAGGATCTGTAAAAGAACTTCCGGCAAGAGAAGCGATCGATGTTCCGGTAGATGAGATGTTGATTGTCGAGTTATATTCTAAATAATATCGGCTGCAACAGCGTATCCCTTCAACATTTTAAAACCCAAAAGGAGGGTCTGTGTAGTGTTTGATTTTAATAAACCTAATATTGAGATTACGGATGTTTCAGAAGATAAAAAATATGGAAGATTTGTCGTAGAACCGCTTGAGAGAGGCTATGGTACAACACTCGGAAATTCTCTGAGAAGAATCATGCTTTCCTCTCTGCCGGGATCGGCAATCAGTTCTGTTAAGATCGACGGTGTTCTTCATGAATTCAGTTCGATACCGGGTGTGAAAGAAGATGTGACAGAGATCATCATGAACTTGAAATCTCTTGCCATCAGAAACGCGTCTGATTCAGACGAGCCGAAGACAGCATATATTCAGTTTGAAGGTGAAGGTGTCGTAACAGGCGCTGATATCGAGACAGGAGATCCGGATATCGAGATCGTAAATCCGGACCAGGTAATCGCTACATTAAGCGGTGGGAAAGACTGCAAGCTGAATATGGAATTGACGATCACAAAAGGCAGAGGATATGTAAGCTCCGATAAGAATAAGACGGAAGATATGCCGATTGGCGTGATTGCAATCGATTCGATCTATACGCCGGTTGAACGTGTAAATCTGACTGTTGAGAATACTCGTGTCGGACAGATTACGGATTATGATAAATTGACACTTGATGTTTGGACAAAAGGAACAATGCTTCCAGATGAGGCAGTAAGCCTTGCAGCAAAGGTGCTGAGCGAACATTTGAAACTCTTTGTTGACCTTTCAGAAGTTGCTCAGGTTGCGGAAGTAATGATCGAGAAAGAAGATGACGAGAAAGAGAAAGTTCTTGAGATGAGTATCGATGAACTTGAACTTTCTGTTCGTTCCTATAATTGTCTGAAGAGAGCCGGAATCAATACAGTAGAAGAACTTACAAATAAGACTCCTGAGGATATGATGAAAGTCCGTAACCTCGGACGGAAATCCCTTGAGGAAGTGCTTGCTAAGTTAAAAGAGCTCAATCTTGAGCTGAATCAGGGCGAGGAGTAATCGCTGTATAGAAAATCGAGGATTTTTCGGAAAATAGATGTGCGATGAAAGCCATGCAGAATCTGCGATGTGCATTTAAATACATTTATAAATAGAAGAACGATCCGCGAGCATTTGATTAATAAGCCCGAAGATGCATAATTGAATGTGTAGTTATGGTTCAGGCATACCTTGGCAGAAACAGAAAAGATGCCTTACATTTTCCTGAAGGAAGATGTGTGTGCCGGCGCTTGTTTACAACTAAAAAACCGCGGAAAGCAGCAATCCTGCTTGGCGGATGGCGCGTATGGACTATGACGGAAAGATTAGGAGGAAATATAAAATGGCAAAGTATAGAAAACTCGGCAGAACATCCAGCCAGAGAAAAGCATTGATCAGAAACCAGGTAACGGCTCTGCTTAACAACGGAAAGATCGTTACAACTGAAGCGAAAGCAAAAGAAATTCGCAAAGAAGCAGAAAAACTTATCGCATTGGCTGTGAAAGAGAAAGATAACTTCGACGAAGTAACAGTAATGGCAAAAGTTGCCCGCAAAGACAAAGACGGCAAGAGAGTGAAAGAAGTTGTTGACGGAAAGAAAGTTACTGTTTACGATGAAGTAGAGAAAAAGATCAAAAAAGATCAGCCGAGCAGACTTCATGCAAGACGTGAAATGCTGAAAGTTCTTTACCCGGTTAAAGAGGGCGAGAACAAGAAAGCAAAAGAAATCGATATGGTTGCAAAACTGTTTGATGAGATCGCTCCGAAATACGCAGATCGTAACGGTGGTTACACAAGAATCGTAAAGATTGGTCAGCGTAAAGGTGACGCAGCGATGGAAGTTCTTCTTGAGCTTGTATAAGAGCTGAGTGGACGAAATATTTTAGCAGATCAATATTGAATTAGTGAGAAAACTCTTTCTATGGATTTCATAGAAAGAGTTTTTTGTAATGTCAGAATTGGATAGAAGAGGCTGTTTTTAAGGTTGTTTTATGAGCTTTTGTAGAAAGTGCACAAATAATTTTTGAAAAATACCGTTAAAATATTAACAAATATATTGTTGACAATTATTTAACAAACGGATATACTTGAAGTTGTGAGAAACAAGATAGATAACGGTTTGAGAAGAGGAAACCGGAACTCAATTACAGGAGGAATTATCAAATGGCAAAGAAAGAAAAAACAGTCGTACCTGAGATTGTTGACAGTGTAGAAGCGCTTGAAGCAAAAATGAAAGCAATGCGCGAAGCACAGAAGATTTTCGCGACATTTACTCAGGAGCAGGTTGACAAGATTTTCTATGAAGCAGCTATGGCAGCCAACAAACAGCGTATCCCGCTTGCAAAAATGGCAGTAGAAGAGACGCAGAGAGGTATTGTTGAAGATAAAGTTATCAAAAACCACTACGCTGCAGAGTATATATATAACGCGTACAAGAATACAAAAACTTGCGGCGTGATCGAAGAAGATACAGCTTACGGAATTAAGAAAGTAGCAGAGCCGATCGGTCTTGTTGCAGCGGTTATCCCGACAACAAACCCGACTTCTACGGCAATCTTCAAGACATTGATCTGTCTGAAGACAAGAAACGCGATCATCATCAGCCCGCACCCGGCTGCAAAAGCATGTACGATCGCAGCAGCAAAAGTTGTACTTGACGCAGCAGTAAAAGCAGGAGCACCGGAAGGAATCATCGGATGGATCGATGCACCGTCACTGGAGCTTACAAATACAGTTATGAGAGACGCAGATATCATTCTGGCAACAGGCGGTCCTGGAATGGTAAAAGCTGCTTACTCTTCAGGAAAACCGGCTCTCGGCGTTGGTGCTGGAAATACACCGGTTATCATTGATGACACAGCAGATGTAAGAATGGCTGTAAACTCTATCATTCATTCTAAAACATTTGATAATGGTATGATCTGTGCTTCCGAGCAGTCTGTAACTGTTCTGGAAAGCGTATACGAGCAGGCGAAGAAAGAATTTGCTTACAGAGGATGCTACTTCCTGAAACCGGGAAAAGAGCTTGACGCAGTTCGTAAAACAATCATCATCAACGGAGCGCTTAACAGCAAGATCCCTGGAAAATCTGCATATGAGATTGCAAAACTTGCAGGCGTAAATGTTCCGGAAGATACAAAGATCCTTATCGGTGAAGTTGAGTCTGTAGATATCGCAGAAGAATTCGCTCACGAGAAACTGTCACCGGTACTTGCAATGTACAAAGCAAAAACATTTGACGAAGCTCTTGATAAAGCTGCTCAGCTTGTAGCTGACGGTGGATACGGACATACATCTTCTCTGTATGTACATCCGGCAGAGAAAGAAAAGATCCAGAAACATTACGAAGCAATGAAAACTTGCCGTGTTCTGATCAATACACCGGCTTCACAGGGTGGTATCGGAGATCTTTACAACTTCAAACTTGCTCCGTCACTGACACTTGGATGTGGATCATGGGGCGGAAACTCTGTATCAGAGAACGTTGGTGTAAAACATCTTCTGAACGTGAAAACAGTTGCCGAGAGGAGAGAGAATATGCTGTGGTTTAGAACACCTGAGAAAGTTTACTTTAAGAAAGGCTGTATGCCGGTAGCGCTTGACGAGCTTGGAACAGTAATGCACAAGAAGAAAGCGTTCATCGTTACAGATACATTCCTTTACAAAAACGGATATGTAGATCCGATCGAGAAGAAACTGGATGAGATGGGAATTCAGCATACATGCTTCTACAATGTAGCTCCGGACCCGACTCTGCAGTGCGCTCAGGAAGGTGTAGCTCAGATGAGAGCATTCGAGCCGGATACAATCATCGCACTTGGTGGTGGATCTGCAATGGATGCTGCTAAGATCATGTGGCTTATGTATGAGCATCCGGAAGCAAACTTTGAAGACATGGCTATGGACTTCATGGATATCCGTAAGAGAGTATTTACATTCCCGAAAATGGGTGAGAAAGCATACTTCGTAGCGATCCCGACATCTTCAGGAACAGGTTCTGAGGTTACACCGTTTGCGATCATCACAGATGCTGAAACAGGCGTTAAATGGCCGATCGCTGACTACGAACTTCTCCCGAACATGGCAATCGTTGACGTTGACAATGCAATGACAGCTCCGAAGGGACTGACAAGTGCATCAGGTATCGACGTAATGACACATGCAATCGAGGCTTATGTATCTATCATGGCAACAGACTACACAGATGGTCTTGCAATGAAAGCTGTTAAGATGGTATTTGAAAACCTTCCGTCAGCATACGAGAACGGAGCAAATGATCCGAAGGCTCGTGAAGAGATGGCAAATGCTTCCTGTATGGCAGGTATGGCATTCGCAAACGCATTCCTTGGTGTGAACCACTCTATGGCTCATAAACTTGGTGCATTCCATCACTTGCCGCATGGTGTTGCAAATGCTGTAATCCTTACAGAGGTTATGAGATACAATGCAGCAGAAGTTCCGACAAAGATGGGAACATTCTCACAGTATCAGTATCCGCATGCACTTGCAAGATATGCAGAACTTGGACGTTTCGCAGGATGCACAGGAAATACAGATGAAGAAGTATTTGAAAACTTCATTGCAAAACTGGAAGATCTGAAAGAGAAGATCGGCATCAAGAAAACAATCAAAGATTACGGTGTTGACGAGAAATACTTCCTTGAGACTCTGGATGATATGTGCGAGCAGGCATTTAATGACCAGTGTACAGGAGCAAACCCGAGATATCCGCTTATGAAAGAGATCAAAGATATCTATCTGAAATGCTACTACGGCAAATAAGATCGGGGAATTGATTTATAAATAGTATTTTACATCAGAGCGCTGCAGGCAGAGGAGAAATCCGATGCTGCGGCGCTCTTTTTTGCATGACGACGAGCCGAAGTTCGGGATTGCCGAGACCCTGCAACTGTTTACAATCCAGGAATGTGCATTTTGGCATCTCCGGTGATTGTATGGTAATTTTCAGTGAAATGTATTTTGGAAAAAACAGTATTATAATCTTAAAAAAGTATAAAAAAACCGACGGATTGATAAAAAAATAACAATTAGATAATTTGTAAAAATATAGTTAAAAATTGCACAAACTTTGCTTAGAGGGGTTTCTTTTCTGAAAATCAGGGTGTATAATGAGCTCATCAAAAACAAAAACCCATTAAGGAGGCCACTATTATGAAACTTGAAGAAAAAAATATTATCGTAAAACGTCCATATAAAACAGTTTACAAATGCGACGACAGTATCGTAAAAGTATTTAATGAAGAGCATCCGAAGTCAGACGTATTTAACGAAGCGCTGATCACAGCAAGAATTGAAGAGACCGGACTTGAGATCCCGAAAGTGAAAGGGGTTACTCAGGTAGAAGGCAAATGGGCGATCGAGATCGAGTATAAAGATGGCAAGACGATGGAAGATATGATGAATTCCGATAAAAAGAATATCGAGAAATATATGGAAGATTTCGTAGATCTTCAGCTTCAGATTCACAATGAGACATCACCTCTTCTGAAAGGCATGAAAGACAAACTTGCGCGTCAGATTAACAGCCTGAAAGAAGTGGACGCAACAACAAGATACGAACTTCTTACAAGATTGGAAAGTATGCCGAAACATAATAAAGTATGCCATGGCGATTTTAATCCGAGTAATGTAATCGTAGGGAAAAACGGTAAGATGACAGTTGTAGACTGGGCACATGCAACACAAGGTAATGCAAGTGCAGATGCAGCTATGACATATCTCCTCTTTGCATTGAAAGATCAGGAAACAGCTGATCTGTATTTGAAATTATTCTGCAAGAAGAGCGATACAGCAAGACAATATGTACAGCAGTGGCTTCCGATCGTGGCAGCAGCACAGCTTACAAAAGATAATGAGTTAGAAAAAGATTTCTTGATGAAATGGATCGATGTTATTGACTATCAATAGAAGTTTCGGTATGATTATCGGTGAAAAAGGAGTGGATTAGAGGAAGGAAATTTGCCGAATATGGAAGATAAACGGATCGTAAAGACAAAACGAAATCTGAAAGATGCAATGATCAGAATGCTTTCAACAGAGGATTTTGAACGCATTTCCGTTACAGAGCTCTGTAAAGAAGCGAAAGTCAGCAGGATTACGTTTTATTCACATTACAGCGATAAATATGCGCTTTTAGAAGACATTTTCAATGATATGCTTTGTATTGGCACAGAGGATTACTATCGGCGTCAGGAAGAGAATAATCCGGAGCGAGGATTGGTTCGCGGGTATGTGAATATGCTTAGTGCGATCTTGGATCTTTACTATGATCGGTTTGATTTTTTTCAATATACTAATCCCGAGGTTAATCCGTATTTGGCATCCCGACTCTATGGGATCATCTTGGAAACGGTCGAGATGCATACGATTCATGTGAATCAGAAATTAAAATATTCTGCGAAAAAAATAGCAGGTTTCGTTTGTTTTGGCATGCTTGGCTTCGTAAATGAGTGTCAGAAGAGCAATGAATCTCTTGAAGAGACAAAAAGAGAAACACGGGTTCTGCTGGAAGACGTCTTGAGATCTGGGATTTTGACAGAATAGATCAGATACGGTTTTGCTAAAATACGAAATTGTGGAAATACAAATCAGAATAAGAAAATGCAGCGGCTTTACTGTTATTGTAGAGCTGCTGTTTTTTTAGAAATCAGGGGAAGATAAAAAGCAGGTAATCAAAAAGTAATCAAAATACTCTCTCGAATTCGTTGCGGAACTGTATGTATATCAACTTTGGATAAATTGCTTATTTATAGAAATGCTTTATAAGGAAATAAAAAAATAAGAAACCTTAGATTTGCTAAGGTTTCTCGCTTATGTCTGCAATGCGGAAGAAGAGACTTGAACTCTCACAGGATAAACTCCCACTAGAACCTGAATCTAGCGCGTCTGCCATTCCGCCACTTCCGCTCGACAAAAAATATTTTATCATAATTAATGGCGTTTGTAAAGCATTAAATAGGTTTTTATTGTGTTTTATGGTGAATCAGGGGAGTCTACGCAGCGTAGACCGATGGAAAATGAACGTGTATTGTAAAAATTTCATAGTTTGGTATGATTAGGTCAGTAAAATATTTTACTTTCTGCGAGACAGTGTGGAAGGAGGAGCTAAAATGGCAGACAGAATAGAAAGCGAAGCAGAAAAAGAAAAAGAAGCAGAATATGAAAGAAAAAGCAAACCGAAAAATAAAACAGAAAATAAAACAGAAAACGGATCAGAAAATAAAATGAAAAATAAAGGAGAAAACAGGACAGGAGAATTTATTGCGCGGAGGAGAAAGGAACGCGGAATGACTCAGAGAGAAATGGCGGATCGACTTGGTGTAACGAATAAAGCGGTGTCAAAATGGGAAACGGGACAGGGAATGCCGGATGTCGGAATTCTTTCTGAGCTTGGAAAAGTGCTTGGTGCAACGGTGGATGAAATCTTAACAGGGGAGCAGATTGAACAGAGTCAGCGGTTAGTATATGGCGTACCGGATGATGACAGGAAGCTTTTAGATATTGTGTTGGAGCGAGCTGAGAAAAGGGCGGAAACGATTCGGATTACATGGAAGGACGTTTTAGGCTGCCTTCTGTTTTTGTTTGCAGTAGGTTTGATTTTGGTACAGGTTTGGGTTTTGGTGCGAGGAAGAGAACTTGGATTAGAATATATAATGAAAGGAATTCCGTATGTAATAAACGCAGCGGCAGTGTTCTTTTTATGGGCAGGCGGCATGTGTATCGGAAAACTTCATCCGATCTGGAAAAGAAAATCGAGTGTTGCTGCCGCGGTGATTTTATTTGCAGGAGGGATTGCAGTCTGTCCGTTTTTATTTCCGTCACAGCGGGAAATTGTTGATCTTGCGCCTGATTTTTCAAATATAATGCGCCTGAAAATCGACGAAAACGGGAGAGCGGTCTTTTACCGCCAAAGAGGATTGTTATTTGGTGTTCAGGTTGATGTGTTTCCGTTTACGGTGAAAGACGATGTGAAAGTGCAGTGGCTTGAAAATGATGTGTGCGCGCTTACATATGAATCGACGGAAGATCGTTCGGTGCATCAGTTTGTGGCGACTTACGGAGACAGGAACGGAGCGGTATCCTATTATTATGTAGGAAATGCGGCTTACGGTTCGTGGAGTGCGGAAGATCAGGGAGAAAATTATAAGCTGGAAGTGGGGACGGGAGAAAACGGTGGAATTGACATTGAAACGCCGGAAGGAAAAGAACATTATGAATTGGAAGAGTGCCTTCAGTATGGAACGCTTGCAGTTGTATTTCCGAGCGATAATCCAAAATGGACGCTTGTATTAAATCAGGACTGCGTATTGGAAGAAGGCGGAAGCCGGGTGGAAGAAGGCGGAACGGTTACTTTGTGCAAAGTGTCGATGGAGAAAACAGCTCCGATCATTATGCATTAGGAAACCGGTCAAACAATGAAAAGATTAAAAATTTCAATAGAGGAGAATAAAACTTATCTCAAAAGGATTCGGAACGAGAAGGATAAATTCGAATTAAAAGGATGAAAAGCAGGAAGAATGGACTTGGATTAAAAGGATCAAAAGAATCGAGAAGGAGAGAAGAAAAATGGGTATCAATAAAAAGAAAGGACGAGTTGTAGAACGAAAAGAAAAATGCGATGAAAAAGAAAGAAGCAGTCAGACGGGGCGAAAAAGCGGAGCAGGATTTCTTGTTGTGCTCGGTATTGTCGTGATCGTGATGGCAGCAGTCGTATTTTTTGCTGGAAAGTATGCTTATCATTTGTTAAGAGAATACATAGAGTATGCATCGAAACAAAGTACGGAAGTTGTCTTGGAAAAGGACGGACTGAAAGGAGTTATTGAATGGATGTCAGAAAAAGAAAAAGAGACACTTCCGAAGCATTTCCTCGTTTCCGGTATAGAGGCGGAACTGTGGAAAAACGGAGAGGTGTATGACTTTTCGTTTTCTATTGAAGAATTTAACGGATCAGATGAATATGTGAAAGATATTTATTACAGATATGACAGTGCAGAAGGAAAACTGAGCAGAACAGAGGATGTAAATGAGGCGTTTCCGACGGAGTATGATCCAAATGCAGAAATGGATTACTTGGACAGTCAGATAAAAATGCTCCCGCTTATGGCTCAGATGAAGAAACTGGATTTCGATAGATATGTTGTGGAGTACAGTAAGGACAGACGTCTTCAAGATGCAGATGTGGTGATAGATGGAAGAGACGGAACCGGATTTCCGGTATTGACTGAGAAAGAATATCGGCAGGGAGCAGGAGGTGCAAGCGACGGAAGTTCGCAGGTTGTCATTGCTCTGACTGACGGCAGCGGAGTGATGGGAGAGCGGATCGAATACGTCTGTCCGCCGGCAGATGAAAATGCGCTCATTGGTCAGACAGAGACCGTGATGCAGAATGATTATTATTTCAGAGGAGAGGAACTTGTGCTGACAGATGACAGCGGGGAAACATGGATTTCAAGTGGTCTGACGCCAAAGCAGTTGGAAGAAACGAAAGCAGTATATGGGAAAGGTGATATGATCCCGGAAAACAGCATTTACGCAGATGGAAACGGAATGTTTGCCGTATTTTGGGGAGAGATCCCGACGCTTCATATTTCAAAAGATGATGGTGAGACTTGGACAGATTTTGTATTTCAGGAAGATTATCCGAGACTGTGCACTTCGAGAGTAGTTCGTTTTCTTGATCCTGAAAACGGGTATGCAGGTCTTGGAACAGACTGGTCAATGGGAACCGGAGGAGGCACTTACGTTGGTTGGACGCATGACGGCGGTATCACTTGGGAGACAATATCTGTGGATGTGGAAAGCGGATGGATTTTATCAGGACTTGCATTTGCCGATCTGTCATCAGGGATGCTTACGATGGATGAACAATTTGGAGAAAATTCGTGGCCGCATGTACTTGTGACAGAAAACGGAGGGGCGTCATTTACGGAAATAGAGCTTCCGTGGGACACTGTTTCGGAAGAAGTGATGTTCTTGAATAAAGTGGACAGTTTGAAATATGAGAATGGAGTTTATTACTTAACCCTCGGTCAGGGCGAATATGGAAATAAAAAAGCTGATTTTACAAGTACAGATTTGAAGAGCGGATGGAAATTCGAGAAAAGTTATATCGGAACGGTTCATTTGAATGGGTAGGGGATTGTTCATAAAAATATCGCACCTTAAATGCCAGGTTTAAGATGCGATATTTTAAGCTCATTCTTTTTATCTTTACGTTTCTCTTTTTTTTATGATTTTTGCAGCATAAAATATAGTACGTATAATTAATGCATTCGCAAAAACAGCGATTCCGGCGGATAATATATCTCGTCAGTTTAAAATAAAAATTGTAATAAATGTAAGTGAATAGAGGGCAAGTATTTGATCCTTGAACTTCTGTGGGAGATTTGTATTTTCCCTCAAATTTCTTGATCTCATTATGAAGTGGGGGCATGACTGGAATGATCTGTTTCCCGACAGCCTCATATTTATTAAAAATAATTAAATGGCGTTGTATACAATTTCTCCTCTGCATACAGTCATCTTTACTTTTCCGTACAATTCCCAACCGATAAACGGTGAATTTGACGACATGGAAGCGAAGGATTCCGGTATCCATTTTGTTTCAGGATCGAAGACCACCAGGTCTGCGGGAGCGCCTTCTTCGATTCTTCCGCCGTCTAAATGATACAGTCTGGCGGGATTGATCGTCATTTTTTCGAGAAGCTGCATAAGTGACAGATGCCCTTCGCGCACAAGAGAAGTGATCCCGAGCGCCAGTGATGTTTCTAGACCGATAATTCCGCTTGGAGCTGCAGTGATGGAGCGTTCCTTCTCTTCTTTGCTGTGCGGGGCGTGGTCTGTCGCGATAATATCGATCGTTCCGTCGGCAAGTCCGGCGATGATTGCCTGACGGTCGGCTTCAGAGCGAAGCGGCGGGGGTCGGGCGCAGTTTCATCTTTGCAAGCGTTCCGTATGTCAGCACAGCCTCGTCTGTCAGTGTGAAATGGTGCGGCGTTGCTTCTGTGTGAATATTTGCGCCGAGAGATTTAAAATGGCGGATAATGTCTACGGAACGTCCTGAGCTGATGTGCTGCATAACAACGTCGGCGCCTGAATTTAGCGCGATCATACAGTCTCTTGCAACGAGAGATTCTTCGGCAATGGAAGGAGAACCGTAAATGCCAAGCTGTTCGGAAACTGCGCCGTGGTTGATCCCATTGTTTTTAATAAATGACGGATCTTCTTCATGAAGACTGATCGGTACGTTTAGTTGTTTGGCTTTTTCCATTGCCTCGTATAAAAATGCGGCGTTTTTCAGCGGAATACCATCATCAGTAAATCCACATGCTCCGGCGGTTTTCAAAGCTTCCATGTCGGTCATTTCTTCGCCGCGCAGTTTATGGGAAACAGCAGAGGCCTGATGAACGTGTATTTTTTCGTCTTTCGCTCTATTTAAAATATCTGTTAGCGTCTCCACGTTGTCTACGACCGGAGATGTATTTGCCATACAGATGACAGAAGTAAATCCTCCTGCGGCTGCAGACTGCGAACCTGTGTGGATATTTTCTTTGTAAGTGAATCCGGGGTCGCGGAAATGGATATGTGTATCGATAAGTCCCGGTGCGACAGTCAGACCATCGGCATCTGTTACTTGTTCATTTGGAGCAGGCAAAAGAGTGTTTCCGATTTCTGTAATGATACCGTTTTCGATTCGGATATCGTAATTTCCTGATTTTTTAGTGGCAGGGTCTATAAGAAAACCATTTTTAATAAGCATGAGAAAACCTCCTTAATCGTAAGATTGTTGCGCTATTTACTTTATGAATTAACGATGTGCAGTGGAAATAGAGTGGTTCATATATAAAATCCAAAACACATCTTCATATAAGTAAAGTATAAAGGAAGAATAAGAAAGAGACAAGAGAATAAAAAGGAGCATTGTTATAAAACCGGATATAAAAAACTGCCGCGTCCCGATAGTGAACATATCATAGGTATCAGGAGCGGCAGTATTTAAATTAATTTTTTCGGTAGAGGTGACGCGGAATACCGTCAACCATTACAGGCGATACATCGCCCTGAATAAGCGGGCGTACATAGGAAACGAAATCGTCGGTTACATAAGATCCGTCTTCTGTAACCCATTCGCGCGGAACGACTTTTTCATCGTTTGCAATCTTATGCACATCTTTCACTTCTGTTCCGCACTGATACGGATCGTCGGAGAGACGCTGGAGAACAACCATCTTGCCGGAATCTCCTTCGTCCGCAGCCTTTACTGCCGCACCACCTACCTGATAAGCTTCGAGAATATCGACTCTGGAAGAGCAGTGGGAAGCAGAACGCTGCAAGGTGCTTAATTCAATCGCGCGGGTCTTGCATCCGAATTCGCCGGCGATATAGCTTGCGAGATAGTTCGCAGTTCCTGAAAGCTGTTTGTGACCGAATGCATCGACAAAATCAACGCTTTGTCCGAGTTCGCATACATATCTTCCGTCAGCGAGACGGATTCCTTCTGAAACGGCAACGACAACCGACGGTTTTTTCGCCAGAAGATCTTTTACTTTTGCACTGAAAGCTTCTATGTCAAAAGGAATCTCAGGCAGATAGATAAGATCCGGTCCGGAGCAGTCCTCTCCTTTTGCAAGAGCGGCCGCGCCTGTCAGCCATCCGGCATTTCTGCCCATGATCTCAACGATAGAAACAAGACCTTTTCCGTATTCAAGACAGAAGCTGTCTCGGATGATCTCTTTTACAGAAGTTCCGATATATTTTGCCGCGCTTCCGTATCCCGGCGTATGGTCTGTAAGTGCCAGATCGTTGTCAATCGTCTTCGGACATCCGACAAATCGAGTACGGTATCCTGTTACGATGGCATAATCGGACAGCTTTTTGATCGTATCCATTGAGTCGTTTCCACCGATGTAAATAAATGCTTCAATGTCCAGTTTATCAAGAATGGAAAAGATTTTTTCGTAGACATCTTTATTTTCGTGGATTTCAGGCAGTTTATAGCGGCATGATCCGAGGAAAGCCGCAGGTGTTCTTTTCAAAAGTTCTGTGTCAAGATCGTTCGTAATGTATTCGGACAGATCAATGTAACGCTCCTGAAGGAGTCCTTGAATACCGAAAAGCATACCGTATACTTTGTTTGCGCCTCTGTCCTTGGCAGTGCGGTATACTCCCGCGAGGCTTGAGTTGATTGCCGCTGTCGGACCTCCGGATTGTCCGACGATTACATTTCCTTTCATGATGAAGTACCTCCGTTCTGTATGTTTGCCCGCAGAGTGACACTGCGGACGGATATACAATTATTTTAGTGCATAATGACTAATTTGTAAACAAAAAAATCAAAAACATGGGCAAAATAACGAAAATGACGAAAAGCGTCGCATTATAGGAAAAATTGCGGAAAAAATGGTATTCTGTTAAAATACAAGATAAATCAGTGCGGCATAATATTTTGCGGTGCGGAAAGAGAGGCTTTGTATGAAAAAATATGATTATCTGATCGTCGGCGCAGGACTGTACGGCGCGGTTATGGCATATGAGCTTGGAAAAAAAGGAAAGTCCTGTCTCGTAATCGACAAGCGGGATCATATAGCGGGAAATATTTATTGTGAAGATGTGGAAGGAATCCATGTGCATAAGTACGGAGCACATATTTTCCATACATCGGATAAGAACATATGGGATTATATAAACCGGTTTGCGGAATTTAACCATTATGTCAATTCGCCTGTGGCGGTCTATAAAGATGAGCTTTATAATCTCCCGTTTAACATGAACACATTTAGCAAGATGTGGGGAATAAAAACACCGGAAGAAGCGAAGAAGATCATTGAAAGACAGCGGAAAGAGACGGGGATCACAGAGCCGAAAAACCTTGAGGAGCAGGCACTTTTCCTTGGCGGAAAGGATATTTATGAAAAACTGATCAAAGGATATACAGAGAAACAGTGGGGAAGAAAGTGTACAGAACTTCCGGCGTTTATTATTAAGAGGCTGCCGTTTCGTTTTGTGTACGATAATAATTATTTTAATGACAGATATCAGGGCATTCCGATCGGTGGCTATACACCTATTGTAGAAAAAATGCTTGAAAAGGCAGATGTCCGTACAGGGGTGGACTTTTTTGAGTTTCGAAAGCAGAATGCAGATATCGCTGAGAAGATTATATTTACGGGAATGATCGACGAATATTTTGATTATCGGCTCGGGGCGCTTGAATATCGCTCAGTGCGGTTTGAGACGGAAGTGCTTGACTGCGATAACTATCAGGGCAATGCGGTTATCAATTATACGGACAGTGAAGTGCCGTATACCCGCGTGATCGAGCATAAGCATTTTGAGTTCGGGAAACAGGAAAAGACAGTTATTTCGCGAGAATACTCTTCGGAGTGGGCAGTTGGAATGGAACCTTATTATCCGGTCAATGACGAAAAAAACAATGCGCTGTTTGAGCAGTACAAGAAGCTGGCAGACAGCGAGAAAAATGTGATTTTCGGTGGAAGACTCGGTAATTATAAATATTATGATATGGATAAAGTGATTGCCGCCGCTCTTGAGCAGTTTGAGAAGATCATGCAGACTGCAGAATAGATTGTGAAGACGGCAGCAGGAACAAACGAATAAAACAGGCGCTTGCTTTTCTGTGCAGATTCGGGTAAGATACAAATACTTATTAAATGCGTCTGATTGAATGACACATCTGTTACGGCTTGATTCAGCCGAAATTCGCCAAGAATAATATAAACTCATTCGGGAACGGTGCAGAGGGAAGCACCGTTCTCGACAATGCGCATCCGATGAAAAGTAAATATGGAAAAAATGAACGAAGGAAAAATGTATGAAGTGTTAAAATTTGTCGAGCATGGAGAATACTGCAGGCAAAGTATGGATTGCGTTCATGGAATGCTGCTGATCGATTGTATGAGAAAGGAAGGGAGAATCGATAAGGCAGTTTTGTTTGCGTGGTTTCAACAGATTGCGGTTTGTGCAGATCAGTATGAAAGAAGCGGGACTGGGAAAAATTATAAATATTTGAATCCTTATGGAATCGTTATATCTGATGAAGGCGACGTATTCTTTCTTAATACAGAGTCCATAGAAAATGCAGAAGTGATGAAACAGATGCAAAAAAGAGCAGTTCGAAGTCATTTTATCAAACCGATCTATGAGATGGAAACTGGCGGGAGCAGGGAAGCGGATTTGTTCGGATATGGGAATACAATGCGTTTCTTGCTGGCATATATGGAGGTAGAGCCTGTGCTTACAGGTCGGGAAACAATGCGCCTTTCGAAAGTAAGCGGGAGGTGCATCGGAGAAGCAAGAAAAAAATACGAATCTTTCCGTCAGGTTTTGAGGGATCTTCCGGCAGTTCGTAAAGAGAACGGGCAAGATAGGAAAAAGCATAGACAGGCAAGGACTGCGATTGCAGCAGGCGCGGCAGTCTGCCTTTTATCAGCAGTTTTTTGGCAGAAATATAAATTTGCCGGAGGTGAGATGGAAATTCAAGAAAAAGCAATCTATGCAGAAAATAAAGAATCTGCGGAAGCGAAAGAGCAAACAGAAGCGAAAAAGCGCTCAGGTGCAGAGAAACATACAGAGAACAAGGGAAGCGCTGCGGGTGAAGATCGGACAGCAGGTCGGGAAAACGCAGCGGATAAAGCTCTTACAGCGGGGCAGGCGAGCACAATAGAGGAAGAACGTACGGCAGGAGAGGAACGTATAGGTGCTCAGGAGCGTACAGAAGATGGAACAGATCTGGAAGTCTGGAGCAAAGAACTTGAGAATGTTGAAGGAACAGATGCAGCGGCAGAATGGATGGAATTGTATTTGGAGCAGCATACAGACAGTGGAAATCGTAAAGCAATCGAAATCGGAGAGAAGGCAAGGCTGTCTGTTTTGTGGAAGTTAGCCGATGCATATGGGCAGGCAGAGATGAGAGATGAACAAATGGAAATATACGATCAGTTAATTGGATTAGAAACAGATCCCCCAAAATTGGAAGAGGCAGGGGTACGGAAAATGAAACTGGAAGCAGAAAGCGGAAGTTATCAAAGGGCGGTCGAGACCGGCAGACAAGTGTTAGAACGGCTGGAAAAGTCGGAAGAAATTACAAAATTGATCGAGGGATATATTTCCTCAGATGGGAAAGAGGTTTTGCCTTAAAAGAAAAACTAAAAAACAAGGCTCAAAAGAAAAGCTTAAAAAAATGAAAATTGTCTGTTGAAAGGGAAAAAGGGAGGATGCCGGGTAATCAAAATGATTCCCGGCATGTATTATGAAAAAGTTTATGCAAAAATAACTTGTAATCGTCATTGATTTGATGATGTTAGTATATGCGAAAGAAATGAAGAAAGCGTGAGGAGAAGATGAAAGAATTTTAAATGATAAATGAACAAACTGTGAACAAAACGGCGAAAATAGACGAAAAAGATAGTAAAAGACCGATGGGGGAGCCATCGGTCTTTTGAGGGGAGTATAAATAATTAATAAGGGGTTGTAGAAAATAACCTTTCTACAAGAGACAGTATAATATAGGGAAATGGAAAAAGCAAGCAAAAAATTAAAAAATTGAACAAAAATATATGAAAAAATTAATAAAATACAAAGAAAAACACAAATAAAAAGAGGAATAAAAAAATCGGGAACGAGAAATACTATTTTTGAATTAAAAAACAGGAGGAAAATACAATGGCTAAAAACTACAGTAATGCAAATAATTCAGAAAAAAATGCAGAGTCCAAAAACGGCGCTTATTCTTCTTATTCAGATTCACAGAACTGCGGTAAAAATTCTGAGAAGAGCGCTGCAAAAAATGCAAGTAAAAACGCAAGTAAAAATGCAAGCAAAAACAGCACAAAATCCGCGATGAGTTACGGCGGAAACAAAAACTGCGGAAAGATCAGAGATGCGTTTGACGAGTCTGACAAATATTAAAAGCAAAGATGGAATGACCGGTATTTCTCAAATCTGTTTGTGAAATAAAATATCCGGTGAAACAATGGCGGGACAGAGTAAACTTCAACTTTACTCTGTCCTGTTTTTATAGTAATATTGTAGGAAGAAAAAGGTAAGGACGGATATAGTTCATGGATAAAATAGAATGGATCGCCCCGTGTCATTTCGGATTGGAGTCAGTGCTGAAACGAGAAATCGAACAGCTCGGATACGAGATCGCGCAGGTGGAAGACGGAAGGGTTACTTTTCGTGGGGGTTTAGAAGCAGTTTGCAGGGCAAATATATTTTTGCGGACTGCAGAACGAGTATTAATGAAAGTCGGAAGCTTTCAGGCAAGGACGTTTGACGAGCTGTTTGAAAGAACGAAAGAACTGCCGTGGGAGGACTACATACCGAGAGACGGCAAATTTTGGGTTGCAAAAGCAGCTTCTGTAAAAAGTAAACTGTTCAGCCCGTCTGATATTCAGTCGATCATGAAAAAGGCGATGGTTGAAAGATTGCGGGCGAAATACGGGATCAAGTGGTTTGAAGAGACGGGAGCATCTTATCCGGTGCGAGTGTTTCTTATGAAAGATACAGTGACTGTAGGACTTGATACGACCGGTGTTTCTCTCCATAAGAGAGGTTACCGTCCGGTAGCGGGGAAAGCTCCCATTGCCGAAAATCTGGCGGCGGCGCTCATCATGCTTACGCCATGGAGAAAAGACAGGATCCTCGTAGATCCGTTTTGCGGAAGCGGTACGTTTCCGATTGAGGCGGCAATGATCGCGGCGAATATCGCTCCTGGAATGAACCGCTCTTTTACGGCGGAAACATGGGCGAATATCATTGCAAAAAAAGCGTGGTATGAGGCGGTCAATGAAGCGGCGGATCTGATTGATGATGACATTGAGACGGATATACAAGGATATGATGCGGATGGTTCCGTTCTTCGCGCAGCCCGCAGAAATGCGGAAGAAGCGGGGGTTGGTCATCTGATCCATTTTCAGCAAAGAGAAGTGAAGGATCTCAGTCATCCGAAGAAATATGGATTTATTATTACAAATCCACCTTACGGCGAGCGTCTTGAAGAGAAAGAAGCGCTTCCGAAGCTGTATAAGGAGTTTGGAGAAGCGTTTAAGAAGTTAGACAGCTGGTCGGCTTATATGATTACAAGTTACGAGGAAGCCGAGCGGTATTTCGGCAGGAAGGCAGATAAAAACCGGAAGATCTATAATGGAATGCTGCGCACGTATTTTTATCAGTTTCAAGGGCCTAAGCCGCCGCGCAAATCTGCAAAATAACAGATCGGATATAAGAGAAACGCGGTTGGAGAAGAAAAAGGAAAAAAGCAGTGCTTTGCAGAGAGAACAGAGGAAGGCATTATGAAAAGAAGAATTGTATTTGCGACGGGAAATGAAAATAAAATGAAAGAAATCCGAATGATTTTATCGGATCTGAATACAGAGATCGTTTCGATGAAAGAGGCGGGAGTCGATATCGACATTGTGGAAGATGGAATGTCTTTTGAAGAAAATGCGGAGATTAAGGCAAGGGCGGTAGCAAGAATTCTTACGAATGATATTGTGCTTGCAGATGATTCCGGGCTGGAGATTGATTATCTGGATAAAGCGCCGGGAATTTATTCCGCAAGATTTGCCGGAGAAGATACTTCGTATGATATTAAGAATCGTATTTTTCTTGATCGGCTGGAAGGAGTTTCTCACGAAGGGCGCACAGTTCCCTTTTAGGTTTGTATGTGCAGTGGCGGCAGTGTTCCCGGATGGAAGTGTAGACGTCGTTCGGGAAACGATTGAAGGGCAGATCGCGCATGAAGCGGCTGGAACTCACGGGTTTGGATATGATCCGATCTTTTATCTCCCAGAGTATGGATGTACGACGGCGCAGCTTAACCCGGAGCAAAAAAATGAAGTGAGTCACAGAGGCAAAGCGCTCTGCGCGATAAAACGCAGATTAAAAGGGAAAATCGGAGATGATTTGTTATGAAGGTGTTGATAGTCAGCGATACACACGGCAGACATACGGGATTGGACCGTGTACTTGAAAAAGAAGGGAAAATCGATCTGTTTATTCACTTGGGAGACGTGGAAGGCGGAGAAAGTTATATTGATTCCGTAGTAGATTGTGAGAAGCATATGGTGAAAGGAAATAACGATTTCTTTTCAGACCTTCCGCGGGAAGAAGAGTTCACTCTTGGGGGATATAAGGTATTTATCACTCATGGACATCCGTATTATGTGTCTTTGGATACGGAATATATAAGAGAAGAGGGCGTGGCAAGAAAAGCAGATATTGTCATGTTCGGACATACGCATAAACCGCATTTTGAGCAAAAAGACGGGATTACAGTGCTCAATCCCGGAAGTTTGGCTTATCCGAGGCAGGAAGGCCGCAAAGGCAGTTATATGATTATGGAAATTGATGAAGACCGGAAGATCAGGTTTGAGCAGAAGTATTTAGATGAATGAAAAATCACTTGAAAAGGGCGATGAGCCAAGGTTTTCAGGGGGAAAATAAAAAAACAAAATAAAAACTAAAAAAAGTGAAAAAAAGTTATTGACAATCTGAAAACCTTATAATATAATAGGCATTGCGCTACGGGAGAGACAGGAACGTAGTAACGCCGGGGTGTGGCTCAGCTTGGCTAGAGCGCCTGGTTTGGGACCAGGAGGTCGCAGGTTCGAATCCTGTCACCCCGATGAACTGTGCGGGTGTAGTTCAATGGTAGAACACCAGCCTTCCAAGCTGGATACGTGGG